>Ga0163200_1000127_pt1 | contig 34667 bp, 42 predicted proteins | sample PL_2010_200m_FD_113535 | JGI IMG/M metagenome (GOLD analysis project Ga0163200, IMG submission 113535) | Freshwater microbial communities from Powell Lake, British Columbia, Canada to study Microbial Dark Matter (Phase II) - PL_2010_200m | ecosystem: Environmental > Aquatic > Freshwater > Lake ... | reverse complement strand
ATTATACGTGCCGGTTGAATCAATGCACCTGGTGCAAAAATATATAGCCTTCCAGGTAAGGAAGCCGAAGCTTTACCGTTTAGGCAGTAAAGAATGGCAGCGTACTAAAACGCTGGCAAAAAAGGGGATCCAAAAATTAGCCTGGGAGCTGCTCTCTCTGGAAGCACTGCGTTTAAGCCTCGGGGGCTTTGCTTACTCCAAGGATAGCCAGTGGCAGGAAGAGTTTGAAAAAAGTTTTCCTTATAAAGAAACTCCCGGCCAGCTCAAAGCTACTCTTGAGGTCAAGCAGGATATGGAGTCTAATAGGCCGATGGATAGGCTGCTTTGCGGTGACGTCGGATACGGTAAAACCGAAGTAGCGATGCGCGCGGCATTCAAGGCCCTGATGGATAATAAGCAGGTGGCTTACATGGTGCCAACTACGATTCTGGCAGAACAACATTATTTTAATTTCAGTGAAAGGCTAAAAAATTTCCCGGTCAATATTCGCACGCTTTCCAGGTTCAGGAGCCAAGCAGAGCAGAAAGAGATTATTTCCGGCTTAACCAAGGGGACGGTAGATGTGGTTATCGGCACGCACAGGCTGTTATCCAGCGATATAAGTTTTAAAGACCTGGGTTTAGTGATCATTGACGAGGAGCAGCGTTTCGGGGTCAAAGCTAAGGAGAAATTAAAAGCCTTGCGCTTGACTACGGATATACTTACCTTGACTGCTACGCCAATTCCGCGTACCTTGTATATGAGCCTGATGGGCGCTAAAGGCCTTTCGATGATTAATACCCCCGTACAAAATAGGTTGCCGATTAAAACTATTGTGGTAGAATATGACGATGATTTAATCAGGGAGGTTATCCTAAGAGAATTACGCCGCAAAGGCCAGGTTTATTTCGTACATAATCACGTACAGGATATCACTAAAATTAAAGCCAGGATTACTAAGGTGTTACCGGCTGACGTAAGGATCGCCGTAGCCCATGGCCAGATGCAGCCTAAAGCCTTAGAAGGAGTAATGCTCGATTTCCTGCGCGCTAAAATAGATGTTTTACTGTGTACGATGATTATTGAATCTGGCATTGATATTCCTAACGTCAATACCATTATCGTTAATAATGCCCAGGCCTTTGGGCTTTCGGATTTACACCAACTGCGCGGCAGGGTAGGCAGGTTTGACCGGTCAGCATACGCTTATTTTTTTATTCCGAAAAATTCATTCCCAGACCTTGAGGCCAAGAAAAGGCTCTCAGCAATCCAGGAGAATACCCAGTTAGGCGCTGGTTTTAATATCGCCATGGAGGATCTCCAAATAAGAGGAGCGGGTAATCTTCTGGGAGTCCAGCAACACGGTTTTATCGCAGCTGTCGGCTTTGACCTTTATTGCCGGTTGATCAGGGAAGCAATTACTAACTTTAAAAAGATCAAAATACCAAATGGCTAGCATAAGAATAAATATTCCGCAAACTAAATTACTGAGGATTCTTTTTGTATTAGTCTTTTTGACGATATACGATATACGATATACGGCATACGATCTTTACGCCCAGGATAAGATTATCGCCGTAGTTAATAGCGAGGTAATCACCCAGAAGGATTTGGATGATTTTATAAATTTTACGCGGATCCAGCTGGCTGCCGAATATAGCGGAAGGGAGCTAGAAAGCAAAATCCAAACCATGAAATTAGATTTATTAGACAAGTTGATTGAGGATCGTTTGATCCTACAAGAAGCCAAAAAAGAGAAGGTATTGATTAACGAGGTCAGGATCAAGGAGAGGATCGATGAAATCAAGGGCCAGTATCAGAGCGAATCCAGGTTCCAGGCTGATCTTGCCAAGCAGGGGGTTTCTCAAGCGGATATTGAGAATAAAATCCGGGAACAGTTGCTGATGTATGCTGTGATCGATTCAAAGATTAGGAGCAAAATCCGGTTAAACCCTAAGGAAATAACCGAATTCTATAAGGAGCACGCCGGGGAATTCAAGCTTCCTGAGCAGCGGGAGTTTGCTTGCCTATCAACAAAAAGCAAGGATTTAGCTAACGAAATTTATAATCACTTAAAATCCACCCCGCAGGGCCTTGAGCAACTGGCAGAAAAATACTCTCTGGTAATTAATAAAGTTTCGGCTAAAAATGAAGGTGAATTAAGAAAAGATATCGAAGATGCGGTATTTAAGTTAAAAACAAATGAAGTAACATCCCCCCTTGAAATCGACAATAGTTATTATATCTTCAGGCTGGACCAGATTGTCCCAGAGCGTAAACAAAGCTTATCGGAAATCCAGGTGCGTATCCATGCTTTACTTTACGGGCAAAAGATGCAGCAAGAGTTAATCAAGTGGCTTGATGAAATCAAAAAAACCGCTTACATTAAAATCTTATAAGCCCAAGGTCGGTATTACTATCGGTGACCCTTCCGGGATCGGCCCATTATTGGCGCTTAAGGCATTACTTGCTTTTGGTAATTCAGTTGATTTCACGATTATCGGAGACCGCTGGGTATTAACTCAGGCGGCGAAATTCCTTGCTAAAACGATAGAGCCGGAAAATATTGACTTAAAGAACGTAAACCAACGAAATTTTAAGTTTGGAAAAATTAAAGCCGAATATGGCAGGGCATCGGTAGAGTATCTGGATGCTGCTATAGGGTTGATAAACTCGAAAGAGATCGATTGTTTGGTGACTTGCCCGATATCTAAGCAAGCGCTTGGCCTTGCCGGATTCCCATACTCCGGGCACACCGAATATTTAAGCCACAAAACTAAGAATAATAATTTAGTAATGATGCTTTTAAACCACCAATTAAAATTCAGCCTGGTAACCCGCCACGTAGCCTTAAAAGAGGTTTCCCGCCAGTTAAGCCAAGATAAGATCTATAAAACCATCAGCTTAACCTATCAGTCTTTAAAAGAGCTTTTCAGGATTAGGCAACCGCGCCTGATGGTTTGCGGCTTGAATCCGCATGCTTCGGATAATGGATTAATCGGTGACGAAGAAAATTCGGTTATTAAGCCCGCGCTTAAAAAATTCCGCTTAAAAGTCGGCCCAATAGAAGGTCCCAGACCGGCTGATATCGCAATTATAGAGGCAAAAGAAGATAAATTCGATTGCCTGATTGCTATGTACCATGATCAGGCCTTAATACCACTAAAGTTAACAGGCAGGCAATACGGGGTAAACCTGACCCTGGGTTTGCCTTTTATCCGCACCTCCCCTTTACACGGGACTGCTTTTGATATTGCCGCGACTAATTTGGCTGACCCTTCCTCATTGATAGAGGCAATCCGCTTAGCGATACGATGCAGATCAAACCTAAAAAAAGATTAGGCCAAAGCTTCCTGATTGACCCAAACATCAAGAGAAAAATTATCTCTGCCTGCGGCTTGAGCCAAAAGGATACGGTTTTAGAAATAGGCTCCGGAAGAGGCGAGTTAACCAAACTGATTGCGGAAAGTGCCGGATCAGTTTTAGCTGTCGAGATCGATACTAGCCTTACAGAGATTTTAAAAAACAATCTTATTGCGTATCCAAATGTAAAAATTATTAACCGCGATATACTAAAACTAGATTTATCAAAACTGCCGGTTAAATTCGGGAAAAAACTAAAGGTAATCGGAAATATACCATACTATATCTCTACCCCAATTATCGAATATCTCTTAAAGTACCGTAAGAGAGTAGACTCAATCCACCTCACAGTGCAGAAAGAATATGCCAGGAGATTAGTAGCGCTCCCTGGTGGAGCCGATTACGGCTCACTGAGTTGTTTTCTGCAATATCACTCAAGTCCCGAAATTTTATTTTATATCAAAAGGTCCTGTTTTTTCCCTGCCCCGAGAGTTGATTCGGCATTTGTGCGCCTTACTTTAAAGCCTAACTGGCAAGCAAACCCAGAGAAGGAGAAGCTGCTTTTTAAGGTTATCCGTGCGGCATTTAACCAGAGAAGAAAAACTTTACGCAACAGCCTCAAAGATACGATCCCTGCGCAGAAACTAGAGCAATTTTTTAAAAAGTATTCCCTTGACCGTAATATACGGCCGGAGAAACTTTCCTTGACTGATTTTAGCAGATTGACAAATAACTAAAAAAACCTACCTTTAATGTTGATTTTTTCTTCAAACCATGCTATGTTAAATATAGTATACTATAAAACTTATTAAATTGATGGGGGGTGAGCTATGCCTAAAAGCAAACAAGTAAATAAAAAACCTTATCTTAGCCCTTCTGCGGTTGACCTGATTGATCAATCTATCCTTGGACTCCCATGCAACAAAGGGGTTGCTCCTACTGGTGTAGGATGTAACATTGGAGCGGCGGCTGATTCGTGTTTAACCGGTCCCGCAGCTACAGGCGAATGCTTTGCCGGTACATGTTTTTGGTCTGCGACACAGGGTTGCTGCGCATCAGGTACCGATCCATCTACAAGAGTATGCGTCACTGGTATCGGAGCAATAAATTAAAAAAAGTATTCAAGTTAATTAAATAAACGATATATTATTTTTATGGCCAGGACTTTACGATGGCATGCTGCCGGGATCATCCGCAATAGAAAAGGCTATTTATTCTTAGGCTGTAGCGGAGCTGGAAAAAGCACGATTTGCGGCTTATCAAAAGGCGCCCTAATAATTCATGACGATAAGATTGATCTTGCCAAGATACGCGGTAAAGTTTATATACACCGTTCCGTTAAAAAGAAGTTTTATCAAATTAACAGTATTTTTTTTATCTTCCAGGCCAGAAGTAACCGCATAGGAAATATTTCTATAGCCAAGGCATTAAAGCATATGCTTACGGATAGCGTAGCCGAATTCAAACGAGTTCTTTACTCTAAAAACTTTCAGTCGTCAAAATACATCTTTAATTTTATGCTGGATATGTTAGGCTCAATACCCTACCATAAACTTTACTTTAAAAAAGGCGCTGGCTTCTGGAAAACTATAGACAAACTGGAAGTAGAAATTAATAAAAAAACGCCTAAGTCCTTATAAGTATCACTACCGGTGTTATGAGATATTCTAAAGTTATTACGCAGATTTTTTTTTCGGTTTTAGATAACGATAGCCAAACAGATACCCTTAATCGAAAAATAGCGCAGCTCAGTCCGAGCGGCTGTCAGGAGTTATATTCATTTGTCAATGCAAGCGGTTTATTGCCCATCTTTTATAAACGGGTAACTGGCCTTGATTTCCCTCTTCGATTAATATCCCAACTTAAGTCTAAATACTACAGGCACTTAGAAAGAAATCTTATCCTTGAACAGGAAGCCTGGAAAATTCTTGAGCAGTTTAGGCAAGCTAATATTTTGGCTGTTCCCTTAAAAGGCCCTATCTTAGCCAAGTTGCTATGCAACGATGTGGGTTTAAGGCAAAGCCCTTGCGATTTGGATTTCTTAATCAAACCTGAGGCAATGGGGAGCGCCGAGAGCGCATTAAAAAATGCCGGCTACGAATCACTCAATGAAGACGCAAGAGGCTTCTTGCGTTTTATCAAGTTAAAATACGGCCGGCAACTCCATTTCGTCAAAAAAACCAAAAAGGCCGGCCATATGCGTATAGACATAGATTTGCATTGCGATTTACGCGGGCTTTTTTCCGATACCTTTTTAGATGATTTTTGGCAGGACGTGAAAGAATTAAGTTATGACGGCCATTTAGTCTTCTTGCCTACTAAAGAGAGCCAGCTTTTATATTTAAGCCTGATTTCTTTTTCCACCTTTGAATTTGTGGAGTTACGCTATCTTTACGACGTCCATAAATTGATAACCAAATTTAAAACAGAATTAAATTGGGAAGCCATATTGAAGAAAGCAACCAGATTACGGCTTGAGGCTTATCTTTGGTTTGCCTTAAAACTTTCCCGGGATTTTTTTCATACTGAGATACCCCAAGAATTTTTAAATAAATTAAAACCGCCTTTTATTAAGAAAAGGATATTGAGTTTTTGGATTAATCATGATAATATATTATTTCACCGGGAAAAAGTAGCGCGAAGTTATACCTGGCGTTATTTTATCAGTAATTGCCTGGTTAGAAAGGATTTCGTGAACATTTTAAGGAGCGTTGGGAAAAAGATATTTTTACCTTTGAAAGAAGTAGCAGGATTTTACGGACGGCCTACTGAAAAAGCTTCTTATTCTCTGTATCTAAAGCGTTTACTTAAGCCAATTTATAGATTTTTACATTGAGTTCCCTGTAATCTAGAACAAAAGGAGTAAACCCATGCCCAAAAAAACCCAAAAAGAGAAACTCCCCTACGCTGCGCCTTTGGCCCAAGACCTGATAGGTAGTACTGTAAAAGGAGGAGACTGTAATGAAGGAGCTGGTTTGACGTCGACGTGTGAAACCGGGTATGCTGCTTATGATATGTGTCATGCTGGCGACTGTTTTATGATAGCAGGCTGTTGTACCCCTGGCAGTATTCCAGACTTATATTGCTATGATGGTAGTAGTTATGGCTCAGGATGCGTCGAAGGAAAAGATTTTGGAGTAGGTTGTAATACAGGTTCAGGTGCAACTCAGTTCGCTGAAGGTTCTGGACCTGTAGTAGCTTGCTTAGACGGACCTGGTCCTATTTAATAGTTTGGGTATTAACGTAATACATAACCAGTAAACTTTTTTTAAAACAGCAATTTTTCGAGCGTTTTTTTATGAAAGGGACTTTAATATTCCACGCTGCAGGGATTGTACGTAATAAAAAGGGCTATTTATTTCTAGGGAGAAGCGGCGCCGGGAAAAGCACAATCTGCAACTTATCAAAAAAAACCCAGGTTATCGATGATGATACCGTTTATCTTGCAAAAATAAAAGCCAGGGCTTGTATCTATAATCCGCACAATCAAAAATTTTATAAAATCAGGCGTATTTTTATTATCTTTCAATCCAAAAGCATCCGGATAAAAAAGGCATCCATTACCGAAGTATTAAGATTTATGCTGGAAGATAGCGTGATTGCTTTTAGAAACAACAGTTCTGTTGGATTAAGTCGAAAGTCAAAATATATTTTCAATTTTGTGATGGATATGTTGCATTCAGCAACTTGTCATAAGCTTTGTTTTAAAAAGAAGGGTGGTTTCTGGAAAGTAATAGATAAATTAGAATGTAATTATAAGGAGCCATATGCCAAAGACCTTATCCGCACCATTTAATGTAGTATTGGCAGTAACCAGTAAGTGTAATTATTCTTGCAAGCACTGTTTAGCCGGAAATAGCCTTGATTCTGACAGCGATTTATCTAAAGAAGAATTATTCCGCTTAATTGATCAATTAAGAGAAGCTAAGGTTTTTTCCTTGTGCGTCTTTGGGGGGGAACCGCTCTGTAGAGGCGATATATTCGAGATTATCGATTATATACATAGCCGGCCTTTTGGGCTTTCCATGAATACCAATGCTACCCTGATTACCAGGGATATCGCTATGAGGTTAGCCGGCTATAAAAAGATTAAGGCGCTTACCGTAAGCTTTGACGGTGACACTGAAGAAGTTATGGATGCAATGAGGGGCAGGGGGGCTTTTAAAAATGCGCTTAGAGGTATAGAGAACATTCTGGCTACTAAAAAAATAGGCGTATTACTTTCGGTTACTGTTAACCGAATTAATTTTAAGAGAATAAAAGAAATGGCTTATTTCGGCAGGAAAATAGGCGCAAGGGGCATAAGATATAATTCTGTATTCTTCGGCGGAAATGCCGCTTGTAATGCCAAAGAGATTATGCTTTCGCCTAAAGAACACAGGGAGGCCCTGGATTTAGTCAAGGATATTCACCAAGAATTTGGAGGTTTTGTCAGTGGCTCCTGCCTGCAGGAAGTAGAGATCATCGAATCATTGAATCGGATAACTCCGCAAGAATCAGATTCCCTGACGATTCACCCTTGTGGCGCTGCAACGCAAAAATGCTGTATTACGGCAGACGGATGGGTTACTCCCTGCGAGGTAATGTGGGATGTCAAAGCAGGCAATATCAGAAAAAATAGTTTTTTGGAGATCTGGCAGAACTCGGAGTTAATGCAGAGTTTCCGTCAGCCGATGGAATATTCGTTGAAAGGCCACCCTAAGTGTATCGGCTGCAGGTATAAACGGCTTTGTTATCAGGGCCACAGGTGCCAGCCATATTATTATTCCTCAAATATTACTCCGGAGGAGGCAAATTGTATCTTAGTCTAATATCATGGAGAAAAATAATTTTAAGTTAAATACGGTTTATTTTTATATTTGCGGCGGCTGCAATCTAACCTGCCGCCACTGTTGGATCAAACCTGAATCCGCTGTAAATGATTTAGATTTAGAGGGTGTAAAAGAAGTAGTGGACCAGATAAAAGAAACAGGGGCAAATTCCGTAAAAATATCCGGGGGTGAGCCGTTCTTAAGAAAGGATATTTTTCAGGCCTTAGAGTATATGCGCCAGAAGGAACTCAAAATAATTATCGAAACCAACGGCACTTTAATCAAAGACGCGGAAGCCAATCAGCTTAAGAAACTGGGGGTAAGTTTTATATCAGTGAGTATTGATAGCCCGGATGCTCTTTTTCACGATGAATTTCGGGGGTTAAACGGCGCCTGGGATTCGACAGTAAGGGGAGCAAAAGCGCTGATCAAGGCAGGTTTTTCTTTGCAGATAATCGCTTCGATTTACCGTAAGAACGTTGCGGACATAGAAAGATTAGCGCTTTTTGCCGAAGGCTTAGGAGCTTCAAGTTTAAAACTTAATCCTATAACATGCACAGGAAGAGCCGAAGAATTAATAAAGAACGAAGAATTTTTGGGGATCAAAGAATTAATCAACCTGGAAAATTATATTCAGAGTGATTTACAACCAAGAATAAAGCCACGTATACTTTTAGATATTCCTTTTGCCTTTAAAAAAATAAGCGTCATAAGAAATAACCGTTGTGCTTGCGGTCTGCTGGGTATGATCGGCGTGCTTTCCGACGGCACGATTTCACTCTGCGGTATCGGAACTACAATAGATGAGCTTAATATGGGAAACATCAAGAGTAATAAGCTAAAGGATGTTTGGGAAAATAACCCGATCGTAAATTTCATTCGGGAGAATATACCGTCTAAATTAGAAGGCGTCTGCGGCAGGTGTATATTTAAAAAGCTATGCCTGGGAAAATGCCGCGCTGCAGCATACCATGATTCGCGCTCCTTAACCGCGCCTTTTTTTATGTGCCAAGAGGCCTATGAGGACGGCTTATTTCCCCAAACCCGGCTTTACCAAGGAGGATAAAAAATGAAAAATAAAATTAACCCGAGCAGCGATATCGTCCTGCGAGAAGAAGGGGAGGAGGCATTTTTATTTAACCCTGCCTCCAACAATATCAAGGTATTAAATAATACCGGGGCCTTTATTTGGAAGTTATGCGACGGCAAGCACTCCAGGGATGATATAGTAAATGCGCTTACAGAGGAATTTAATGTCCCTTCACAGGAAGAAGCTGAGAAAGATTTAGCCAAGTTCTTAGAAACGCTGCAAAACGGCGGTTTTATCAATGCCTAGATTTGACGGCAGCGAATATAACTTTTTAGTGGGAAAAAGCATGTTACCCACTATAGAGACCGGCTTTAAGGTTAAGAGTATTCCGGTTAGACACCAAGAGATTAGGGTCGGGGATATCGTAATAATCAAAAATAAAATTCAATATATTTGCCACCGGGTAATTGGTAAGTTCAGCATCGGAAAAGAGATCTATTTTTTAGAAAAAGGAGACAATCTGACATCCTTACGCTGTCTGCCTGCGGATAAAATAGTAAGTAAAGTAATAGAGGTGGAGACACTAGATAAAGTAATTCTAACCAGCAATCATTTCAAGATTCCGGCACATAAATTAATTAAATATAAGGCGTTAAGCGTATTTTATTCCCTTGCTCAGCGCTTGAAATTACTGCTGTTTGGTAAGAATTATAATAGGTTCGTTTCATGGTTAAAGCCGCGTTTTATAAAAATCTGCGGTTTTTTGTGCTAAGCTATACTCTAATTCTAAGATTAGCAACGCCAGCAGCCACCCCAACAGGCGGGTCCTGTCCCGCCAAACTTTGTGGCGGGTCATCCGTTTAAGTTACCTAACGCACCTAGGAGCAAATCCTTACAACCTTACAAGACCCGGTCTTATGAAGTTATATGCCAGTCTCAAGACCGGGTCTTGATATTAGTTACCCGTTTAGTTGCCTAACGCATTAGTTCATATTCTACGAAAAAACTTAAAAAAAACATTGACAAGACTGCGATTCAGTATATAATTATTGCTCCGACACAAACCAAAGCTAATTTTTCCTTTAATAGAGGCTTTTAAGGAAAATAAGAAAAGAATTTGAAAGATTCTTGGTGGGGTTTTTTTTTATTTTTTACTAGCAGGTTTGATACGTTCGCGGCATACAAACCGCACCCTTTAAGGGTGCGCTAAAGATACGCCGCTTGAGTATCAATCCTAAAGCGGATATGAAAGTCAGGACAAACTCCAACCTTTAGGCCAAAGAGTCGAAGGATTGATTTAACTATTTGCCCGACGGGCACATCCGACTGCTGGAGTAGCTCAGTCGGCAGAGCACGTCCTTGGTAAGGACGGGGTCACGGGTTCAATTCCCGTCTCCAGCTTTGATGTTTTCATATTTTAAGCAAGCAAAGGCTTAAAGATGCGCGAAATAATCACTTTAGAGTGCACGGTTTGTAAAAACCGGAATTATACAAATACCAAGAATAAAAAAAAGCATCAGGACAGGCTTGAGGTAAAGAAATACTGTAAGTTCTGCCGTAAACACACACCGCATAAGGAAATCAAGTAGGTAGGCGGCATCTTACGGTATCCAATCCCGCACTTTTATAATTAATATAATTAATAGAGGTGTTTAGGGGTGTCGGTTAACTGGTAAACCACTGGTCTCCAAAACCAGGACTGGGGGTTCAAGTCCCTCCGCCCCTGTAATATATACAGGGCGCAGAATTAAGAAAAGTTATTAAGATAATATAGAAACTACTAGTTAGTTTAGCCAAGAAAGGTAACGAATGCAGTGAATATACTCAATAGGCCGATTAATTTCATCAGCGAAGTAAAACAGGAACTAGCCAAGGTGGCCTGGTCCAGCCGCCAAGAGTTAATCGGGGCAACTTTTGTGGTAATCACTATTACCGCGCTCACTACTGTTTTTATCGGGATAATCGATCTGTCGCTTTCAAAAATCTTGAGTATCTTATTCAAATAGGCATGAAAAATTGGTACGTGGTTCATACGCAAACCGGTTTAGAGGATAAGGTCAAAACAGCCCTGCAGAATAAAATTGCTTCCGAAGGCTTACAGGAAGCGGTGAACAGGGTAATCATTCCTACCGAACAGGTTTCTGAGGTGCGCCATGGTAAAAAGAAGATATCGCAAAGAAAGTTTTTCCCGGGGTATCTTTTGGTAGAGATGGACCTCAATGAACAAACCTATTTATTTATTAAATCAGTCCCCGGGGTAACCGGGTTTATCGGCTTAGGCAAGAAACCGATGCCTTTACCGCAGGAGGAAGTAAATAACATACTAAAGAAAACTGAATCAATGCATGTCAAGCCCAGCCCGAAGATCGTTTTTGAAAAAGGGGAGGCGGTCCGGGTAACCGAAGGGCCATTTGAAAATTTTAACGGCACGATTGAGGAGATCCATCCGGAAAAAGGCAAATTAAAGGTAAGTGTTTCAATTTTTGGCAGGTCCACCCCGGTTGAACTGGAATATTGGCAGGTAGAAAAGATTTAAGCTATGGCAAAGAAAATCAAAGCACAGATTAAATTACACGTACCAGCAGCGCAGGCGAATCCCGCTCCTCCGGTCGGGCCGGCCCTTGGACAGCACGGAGTAAATATTATGCAGTTCTGCAAACAATTCAATGACCAGACCAAGGATAGAGACGGATTAATCCTGCCAGTGGTAATTAGTGTTTACGAGGACAGGACCTTTTCCTTCATTATTAAGAGTCCTCCTTCTTCTATATTATTAAAACGCGCGGCGAATCTAGCCAAGGCCTCCGGGATCTCCGGTAAGGAAATAATCGGCAAGGTGACCAAAAAACAGGTAGAGGAGATTGCTAAATTAAAAATGAAGGACCTTAATACCTCTGATCTGGAACAGGCGGTTAAAGTTATCAGTGGCACTGCAAAGAGTATGGGCATTCAGGTCGAAGGATAAAATAGAGATGAAAACACACAGCAAAAGATATAAGGAATCCGAAAAACAAATCAGCAAGGAAAAAACCTACCAGCTTAAAGAGGCAATCGCTATCTTAAAGGAGATGGTTCAGCCTAAATTTGACGAGTCGGTTGACTTGCATTTCTTTTTAAATGTCGACACGAAAAAATCCGATCAGATGGTGCGCGGCACTGTCGTACTACCTCATGGTACGGGTAAAAAAATAAGGACAGCGGTGTTTTGTAAGGGGGAACACGAAAAATTAGCCCGCGATGCACAGGCGGATTATGTAGGGGCAAATGATCTGATTGAAAAAGTAGCCGGCGGTTTCCTGGATTTTGACTGCGCGATCGCCACCCCAGAAATGATGAAAGACCTCAGCAAGTTAGGCAAGGTGCTTGGCCCACGCGGCCTGATGCCTAGCCCTAAAACAGGCACGGTCACCAATGATATTGTCAAAGCGATCGAGGATGTAAAGAAGGGTAAGGTGGAATTCAGGGTTGATAAACAAGCTGGGGTACATTTGAGCGTTGGCAAGATTTCATTTAGCGAAGATAAATTATTTGATAACGCCTCCAAGGTTATTGAGGCCTTAAACGAGGCTAAACCGGCAACAGTAAAGGGAAAATTTCTTAGGAGCCTCTCAATAGCCACAACGATGAACCCGGGTTTACGCATAACTGTATAAAGATGAAAAAAATTGGCTTGGTAATTAAAGAGACATCAGAAAAACAGATAAAAGAGAACCTGAGCTCATCCCGCGGCATATTCATTATAAAATATTCCGGTGTATCCAGCCCGGATTTATGCAGCCTGCGGCAATCTTTGAAGCAAATCAGCGCTAAGCTTTTTGTGGTAAAAAACAGCGTTGCCAGGCGCGCTTTAGAAGGTTCCGGCCTAGAGGCTCTGCTTAAGGCAGTAGAGGGGCCTTGTGGTATGGTTTTTGCCAAGGATGATGCTGTAAATACTTCAAAGGTATTATTTAATTTTACCAAGGAGCACGAAAAGTTAAAACTGGAAGCCGGATTTTTAGAAGATAAAATTTTAGAAGCCAAGGATATCGAAAGATTGGCGAAACTGCCTACCCAATATGCTTTAAGAACGCAACTTGTCTTTACCTTAAAATCACCGATATCCGGATTAGTAATGACGTTAAAACAGGCTTTAAGAAAAATAGTGGTGTGTTTAGACCAGATAAAAAACAAAAAAACAAGTTAGCGAAGGAGGAATACAATGGCTACAGCAAAATTAGAAGAACTAATCAAGTCGATCGAAACAATGACGGTTTTGGAACTTTCGGATTTGGTAAAAGCCCTCGAAGAAAAGTTTGGGGTACAGGCGAATATGGCGTTTGCGGCAGCACCGATGGCAGCTGTAGGTGCCCAAGGAGCAGCCCCAGCCCAGGAGGAAAAAAGCACCTTTACCGTGGTTCTGGCCAGCACAGGTAGCAATAAGATCGCCGTAATCAAGGAAGTAAGAACCATGACTAGTCTGGGCTTAAAAGAAGCCAAGGATTTAGTTGATGCTGCGCCTAAGTCGATAAAGGAAGGCGTTCCTAAGGAAGAAGCTGAAGAGATGAAGAAGAAACTCGTCGCAGCCGGCGCCACCGTCGAACTCAAATAATTAGTGAATGGTTAATTTGTGAGCTGTTAATTTACGGAAATAGTAAATTAACCAATTAACCAATTAATCAATTAACTAAACTATGATAAAACGTAAAGATTTTGCCAAATTAAAAGAGATTTACGATTTGCCAAATCTATTAGACGTGCAGCTTGAGGCTTACAACGAATTCCTGCAAATGCATTTTTCTGGCCAGGAGAGGAATCCTCAGGGCTTGCAGGAGGTATTTTTGGAGGTTTTCCCTATAGAGAACGCCAACCGTTCTTTAAAGCTGGAATTTATCAACTACTCTTTAGGTAAGCCTAAATATGATATTGCCGAATCTAAAAGAAGGTCTTTAACCTATGCTGCTCCGCTAAAAGTAAAATTTAGATTAACCACCCCCAAGGAAACCAAAGAGCAGGATGCTTATTTTGGAGAAATCCCCTTAATGACTGAAACCGGAAGTTTTATCATTAACGGTGACGAAAGAGTAGTAGTCAGCCAACTGCAGCGTTCTCCAGGCGTCTCTTTTGAAGAGGAAAGTCATCCCACCGGCAAAAAGATTTTCTACGGCCGCATTATTCCTTACCGCGGTGCCTGGCTTGAATTTAAATATGATTTGACCGAAACCATACTCGCTTATGTTGACCGAAGAAGAAATTTTCCCGCCACCCAGATTTTGAGAATCCTGGGTTTTTCCACTAATGAAGAAATTATCGCTGCCTTCGGAAAAGAATACCCGGAAATCAACAATACCTTCAAAAAAGACTATACTAAAAACAAAGAAGAAGCGTACCTGGATTTTTACCGGAAGATGCGGCCTACTGAGCCGGTGGCCAAAAATTCAGCTGAGGCATTATTCTATAGGTTATTTTTCGACCCGGCTAGATACGACCTAGAAAGAGCAGGCAGGTTTATTCTCAACCGAAAACTAAATATGGGTGTATCTTTAGAAAAGCGAATCCTGGATTCGGAAACCGTAATTAAAGTAATCGAGTATCTGATTAAACTCAAAAGCGGAGAAGGCAAGATCGACGATATCGACCATCTAGGAAACCGCCGGGTTAAAACAGTAGGTGAATTAGTGCAAAACCAGGTCAGGATCGGCTTAGCTCGCGTGGAACGTTCCATCCGCGAAAGGCTAAGCATACTAGGCGATTTCGATAACCTTAATGTTCATTATCTGATAAATTCCAAGCTATTATCTAACCAGGTGCGCGACTTTTTCACCCGCAGCCAGTTGTCTCAATTTATGGACCAGGTTAATCCTTTGGCTGAAATGACCCATAAACGCAGGTTGAGCGCCTTAGGCCCAGGTGGTTTATCCAGGGAAAGGGCGGGTTTTGAGGTGCGGGATATTCACGCCTCGCACTACGGCCGAGTTTGTCCGATCGAAACACCTGAAGGCCCGAATATCGGCCTTATTGCTTCATTAAGTACTTTCGCCAGAATTAACCCTTTAGGCCTGCTGGAGACTCCTTACCGAAAAGTTGAGGAGGGCAGAGTTACCAAAAAAATTGAATACCTTACCGCAGATTTAGAAGAAGATAAGATTATTGCTCAGGCCAATGTCCCGCTTGATAATGGGGGATATTTCCTGGAAAAAGAAGTATCTTGCCGTTATAGAGGAAATTTCCCTAAAGTAAGCGGCAAGCAGGTCCAATATATGGATGTCTCTCCGAAACAATTAGTTTCCGTAGCTGCTTCGTTAGTCCCTTTCCTGGAACATGATGATGCCAACCGCGCTTTAATGGGCGCAAATATGCAAAGACAGGCAGTACCGCTAATGATAACCGAATCCCCCTTGGTAGGAACGCAAATGGAAAAAAAGGTAGCGTACGATTCAGGCGTTTTAGTCTTAGCTAAAGAATCAGGCAAAGTGACCAGCGTTGACGGCAATGCTATTATTATAGGTAAAAAGATCTATCACTTGAAAAAATTCCTGCGCACTAATGCCAATACCTGCCTCCATCAGAAACCCTTGGTTAAACTAAGTGAACATGTAGAGAAAGGCCGGGTGATTGCCGACGGCACCAGCACGAAAAATGGCGAATTGGCTTTGGGTAAAAATCTATTATGCGCCTTCCTGCCCTGGCGAGGATACAATTTCGAAGACGCGATATTAATCAACCAAAAAATAATTAAAGAAGATATGCTCACCTCTATACACATAGAGGAGTTTGAAATTGAAGCGACTGAAACGCGCCTGGGTAATGAAGAAATTACCCGCGATATCCCTAATATCAGCGAAGAATCATTAAGGAACCTCGACGAGAACGGAATTATCTGCATCGGCGCTGAGATTGGGCCAGGAGATATTTTAGTCGGTAAAGTGACCCCTAAAACCGAATCTGAACTTTCCCCGGAGGAAAGATTACTAAGGGCTATTTTCGGAGAGAAGGCAGGAGATGTGCGCGATACCTCGCTGACGGTGCCCCCGGGCGTAGAAGGCGTTGTGATCGATGTGCATATATTCCAGCGTAAAGACCGGGGCAGAAAATCAAAAGAGGAAAAAAGCAAGGAATTAACCAAGATCAGGGAGTTAAGGGCTTATTATAAACAAGAGATCGAATTTGTCCAGGCGGAAAAGATAACCCGCCTGAACCAACTTTTAGGAATAGATAAGAAGAAGATCGAAAAGATGAATTTTTCCGAAAATGAAGAAGCTAAGATGCTCGCTGCTTCTTTTGACGAACAGATCCAAGAATTGCTTGCTGAACAAGAACAAGAGATTGAAAAGGTAAGGCGGGGTGACGAATTACCTACCGGAGTCTTAAAACGAGTAGTTGTTTATATTGCTACCAAGCGTAAGCTTGCCGAAGGTGATAAGCTGGCCGGAAGGCACGGGAATAAAGGTGTGGTAGCCAGAATCGTCCCGGAAGAAGATATGCCATTTTTATCCGACGGAACTCCGATAGAGGTAGTATTAAACCCATTAGGCGTGCCTTCGCGTATGAATGTCGGACAAATACTGGAAGCACATCTGGGTTGGGCGGCTAAGGTTTTAGGATTACATGTAAATTGCCCTGTTTTTGACGGTGCCAGAGAAGATGAAATTAAGGATTTATTGAAGAAAGCTGGATTGCCGCAGGATGGTAAGGTAACGCTTTATGATGGTTATAGCGGAGAACCTTTTGACCAGAAGATAACTGTCGGTTACCTATATATTATGAAGCTTATCCATCTGGTTGACGAAAAAATCCACGCGCGGTCAATCGGCCCATATTCTCTAGTAACCCAACAACCCTTAGGCGGAAAGGCTCAATTCGGAGGGCAAAGACTGGGAGAAATGGAAGTCTGGGCGCTAGAGGCATATGGAGCAGCCTTTACCTTACAGGAAATGCTCACTGTTAAAAGCGATGATGTCGCAGGCCGCACCAGGATTTACGAAGCAATCGTAAAAGGCGAACAACGTTTAAGCCACGGCACACCCGAATCATTCAATGTTTTGATTAAGGAATTGCAGGGCTTGGGACTTGATATACGTACGGAGAAAGCTAAATAAAAATGGAAGAAATCGTCAGTTTCGATAGTATCTCAATAAAAATTGCCTCACCGCAGGTAATCAAATCTTGGTCAAAGGGTGAGATTAAAAAAGCAGAGACGATCAATTATCGTACCTTAAAACCAGAGAAGGATGGTTTATTCTGCGAAAAGATCTTCGGGCCTGTGCGCGACTGGGAATGCAACTGCGGTAAATATAAGGGGATAAAATTTAAAGGGATTTCCTGCGACCGCTGCGGAGTAACCGTAGACCGTTCTTCTGTCAGGCGTGAGCGCATGGGGCATATCGAATTAGCAACTGCCGTTACGCATATCTGGTTCTTTAAGGCCGTACCGAGCAGGATGTCGGCATTACTGGATTTAACGGTACGGGAGCTGGAAAAGATTATTTACTATGAGGAATATGTTGTAGTTGACCCCGGGACTACCCCCTTAAAGAAAATGGAGCTTTTAAGCGAAGAAAAATACCAGGAAGCCCTTAGTAAATACGGGCAGAATTTTAAAGCGCGTATTGGCGCAGAGGCAGTACGTGAATTATTGAAAGAGATTGACATAGATAATTATTGCCGTAAGTTACGCCGTGACCTGGAAAAATCCAAAGAATCCCTGAATAAGCAAAAGGTATTAAAGACCTTACGGATCATTGAAGATTTTAAGAAATCAGGTAATAGTGCGGAATGGATGGTATTGGAAATATTGCCGGTGATCCCGCCGGATTTAAGGCCGCTGGTCCCTTTAGACGGAGGCAGATTTGCTACCTCCGACCTTAATGATTTATACCGCAGGGTGATTAACCGTAATAACCGCTTAAGAAAATTAATTGAATTAAATGCCCCGGAGATTATTATCCGCAACGAAAAACGCATGCTCCAGGAAGCAGTAGACGCATTATTGGATAACGGTAGGCATGGCCGACCGGTGGTCGTCCCTAATAACCGGCCGCTTAAGTCACTCTCCGATATGTTAAAAGGCAAGCAAGGAAGGTTCAGACAAAACCTTCTGGGTAAACGCGTTGATTATTCAGGCCGTTCCGTAATCGTGGTTGGCCCGGAACTTAAGCTCAACGAATGCGGTTTGCCTAAACAGATGGCTTTGGAATTATTCGAGCCGTTTATTATCAAAAAATTAAGGGAAAAGGGATTTGTTCATACAATTAAAGGCGCGCGCAGAATGGTAGAACGCGGTAAGATTGAAGTCTGGGATATCCTTGATGAAGTAATCAAAGACCATCCAGTACTTTTAAACCGCGCCCCTACCCTACACCGGCTGGGTATACAGGCCTTTCAGCCGGTATTAGTCGAAGGCAAGGCGATTAAGGTACATCCGCTAGTCTGCACTGCCTTTAATGCGGATTTTGACGGGGACCAGATGGCCGTACATGTACCCTTATCTATAGAGTCGCAAATTGAAGCTACGGTTCTTATGTCATCGGTAAACAATATCTTCTCTCCTGCGGATGGCCGGCCGATTGTCACCCCGACCCAAGATATTATTTTAGGTACTTATTACCTATCCAAGGAGAAACCCCAAGCGATCGGGGAAGATAAGACCTTCTCTAATTCCGACGAAGTAATCATTGCCTATGAAGATAAAATTGTTGAATTACACGCCCGCATAAAATTACGCATCGATAGCCTATTTGATTTAGAAACCAAAAAAGTCACTGAGGGTAGACAAATTATTACTACTACGGTAGGTAGGGTTTTATTTAACGAAATCCTGCCTAAGGGATTCGGTTTTGTAAATAGTGAGTTAAACAAGGGCAGGGTAAGCGAGGTAGTGACTGAATGCTATAAACGTTTCGGCCATCAGCGTACCGTAAAATTGCTCGATGAGATCAAACACCTGGGATTTGAGATGGCGACCTTAGGCGGTATCTCTATCGGTATTGACGATCTGAAGATCCCCACAGCCAAGGCTGAGGTCTTAAAAGAAGCCAGAAGCGAAGTTGTCAAGGTTGAGGATCAATACCGCAAGGGCATCATCACTGACAGGGAACGTTATAATAAAGTTATAGATATTTGGACACATACTACGGATAAGGTCTCTGATTTACTTTTTAAAGAGATGGAACCATTTAACCCGATCTTTATGATGGCGGATTCCGGGGCACGAGGCTCCCGCATGCAGATAAGGCAGTTAGCGGGGATGCGCGGTTTGATGGCTAAACCATCAGGTGAGATTATCGAGAGCCCGATTACTGCCAATTTCAGGGAAGGCCTGACTGTTTTGGAGTATTTCATATCAACCCACGGCGCAAGGAAAGGTCTTGCTGACACCGCTCTTAAAACTGCTGACGCAGGGTACCTTACCCGCCGCCTGGTTGATGTAGCCCAGGAGGTTATTATCAGCGAAGAGGATTGCGGTACGTTAAACGGAATTACCGTTTCGCCTATTATTGAGATAGATGAAGAAGTAGTAAGCCTAAAAGAGCGGATTATCGGAAGAGTAGCGCTTGATAATATAGTCGATATTATTACCGACGAGGTTTTCGTCCAGCAGGGTTCACAGATAAGCGAAGAAAAAGCAGAGATGATCGAGAAGTTAGGGATTGAAAAGATCCGTATCCGCAGTGTACTGACTTGTGAATCTGGCCGGGGGGTTTGTATAAAATGCTACGGTAGAAATTTGGCTACCGGCAAGCTTGCAGAAGTAGGCGAGGCAGTGGGGATTATTGCGGCTGAGAGTATTGGAGAACCGGGTACGCAGTTAACTATGAGAACTTTCCATATCGGTGGTACGGCCTCCAGGATTGTCGAGCAATCATTTATCAAAACTAAGAATAAAGGATTCCTGAAATACCATAACCTGCGTGTTACTCCTAAGAATAAAGAATTCGTGGTTTTAAACCGTAACGGATCTATCTGTATTAACGATAAACAGGGCAGAGAATTAGAACGCTACCTGGTGCCTCAAGGCGCGTTCATCGGTGTTGCAGACGGGGAAGAATTAAACAAAGCTATTGTTTTTATCCGCTGGGACCCTTACACCATACCCATCCTTACTGAAGTAAGCGGACAGGTAAAATACGAAGACCTACGCGAAAATATTACTGTGCGCGAAGAGTTAAACCCAGTAACAAAATTAAGCGAGCGCGTCGTAGTCGAGCATAAACCGGAGTATCAGCCGCAAATTCTAGTTTTGGATCAAGCAAAAGAGGTTTCGGGAATTTATCCTATTCCCATCGGCTCGCATATCCTGGTTAAAGACGGGCAAAAAATAGATGCGGGTGACCTTCTGGCGAAAATTCCGCGCTTAGTAGTCAAAACCAGGGATATTACCGGTGGTCTACCCAGGGTAGCGGAATTATTCGAAGCCCGCAGACCGAAAGACCCGGCTATTATTAGTGAAATCGACGGATTTGTGGAGTTCGGGCAAAGTAAGAAGGGGCAACGCCTGATTATCGTTAAATCAGCAACCGGCATGCAACGAGAATATGTTATCCCGCACGGCAAACACCCTAATGTTTATAAAAATGACCAGGTTAATGCCGGACAACAGCTTACTGATGGCCCGGTAGTTTTACAGGACATATTAAGAGTTTGCGGAGACAAAGTTTTGCAGGAATATCTGGTTAATGAAGTCCAGGAAGTTTATAGATTACAGGGCGTGCGTATCAACGATAAACATATTGAGCTAATTATTAGGCAGATGCTTAAAAAAATCAGGATCGAGGACCCGGGAGACACGGATTTTCTGGCCACCCAACAGGTAGATAAATGGAAATTCCAGAAAGAAAACGCCAGGATTATTAAAAAGGGCCAAAAACCCGCCCAGGCCACGCCTCTTTTACTAGGTATTACCAAGGCATCATTAACTACCGAGAGTTTTATCTCGGCAGCCAGCTTTCAGGAAACTACCCGGGTGCTTACAAATGCGGCTTTTTCCGGGAAAGTTGATGAGCTTTTTGGGCTAAAGGAAAATGTCATTGTCGGACATTTGATACCGGCAGGAACCGGTTTTCGTCGTCATCGCGATATTGAAATTACAAAAACCAATAGTGAATCTTAAGGTGGGTTTGGCTGTTTTTGACAAGCGAGGATATAGATGCCAACAATAATGCAATTAATCAGGCTAGGTAGGAGATCGAAAAAGAAAAAGAGTAAGTCGCCGGCGCTCAAGAGATGCCCGCAAAGAAGGGGTGTTTGTCTTCAGGTACGTACCATGACACCTAAGAAGCCCAATTCGGCTTTAAGAAAGATAGCCAGGGTTAGATTGACTACCGGGATAGAGGTAACTGCTTATATTCCCGGGGAAGGACATAACCTGCAGGAACATTCGATTGTTTTAGTCAGAGGGGGCCGCGTAAAGGATTTACCAGGAGTAAGGTATCATATTGTAAGAGGCACCTTAGATGCTGCCGGTGTAACTCAACGCAGAAAATCGCGTTCAAAGTACGGAGCAAAAAGGCCTAAATAGTAAGTGGCAAATTGGTTAATGGTTAATTAAACTGTAAATTAACCAATTAACCAAAAAAAACCGGTAAATTAACCAATTAACCAATTAACCAATAAAAATGAGAAGAAAAAGAGTTCACCAAAAGCAGGTTCAGGCCGATCCAAAATTTAATAGCGAAATCATGGGTAAATTTATCAATATGGTTATGTCTAAGGGAAAAAAATCGCTGGCAGAAAGAATTGTCTACGGGGCATTTGATATTGTCAGTAAACAATTAAAGGAACCCGATGTGCTGAAGATTTTTTATAAGGCAATAGAGAATGTCAGGCCGCGCCTTGAGATTAAGCCCAGGCGTGTAGGAGGGGCTACTTATCAAGTCCCGGTAGAAGTAAGGTCGGAACGAGGAACATCTATCGCTTTACGCTGGATCAGGGATTTCGCGCAAGCCAAAAAAGGCAAACCAATGGAATCCAAGTTAGCCGAAGAGATAATTTCTGCTTATAAAGGGGAAGGTTCTAGCATTAAAAAGAGGGATGATACCCATAAAATGGCTGAAGCTAATAAGGCCTTTGCCCATTTTAGATGGTAAAAATTTATATTGTATCATTTTATAGGTCAATGAGTTACAAGACCCGGACTTGAAATGGAAAGAATAGATTTAAATAAATTAAGGAACATCGGGATTATCGCGCATATTGACGCCGGAAAAACTACGACCAGCGAGCGTATCCTTTTCTATACGGGTAAAACCTATAAAATCGGGGAAGTTAACGAAGGGACTGCCACCATGGATTGGATGGTGCAGGAGCAAGAAAGAGGCATTACGATCACCGCAGCATGCACTACCTGTAAATGGGGCGATTATAGCATTAATATTATCGATACCCCCGGACACGTTGATTTTACCGTAGAGGTAGAAAGGTCGTTAAAAGTGCTAGACGGGGCAGTGGTGATTTTCTGTGGGGTTGGCGGAGTAGAACCCCAGTCAGAAACTGTTTGGCGCCAGGCAGACCGTTACGCAGTCCCCAGGATTGCCTTTGTGAACAAGATGGACCGTACGGGAAGCAATTTTTACGATACGATTGAACAGATGCATAAAAAACTCGGAACAAATGCCGCAGCAGTGCAGTTACCGTATTTTCAAGAGGATAATATTGCCGGAATGGTCGATTTAATAGAAAAGAAATTAGTCGTCTATAAGGATGAAAAAGGCGCGGAATTTGAAACCAGGGAAATCCCGAACGATTTAGTAGCAGAAAGCAATAAACGTGCAGATATATTACTGGAGAAACTGGCGGAAGTCGACGAAAAAATGATGGATAATTTTGTGCATGGGATTAAATCCAGTGTTGCCGAGATCAAAGCTGCAATCCGCCGAACAGTCATTCAGAACAAATTTGTGCCTGTTCTATGCGGTGCTTCTTTCAAAAATAAAGGGATACAATTATTACTGGATGCGATATGCGATTATCTGCCATCGCCAGTGGATTTGCCGCCGGTAAAAGGCACTAATCCTGATACTTCGGAGTTCGAAGAGATCCTTGCTTCCGACAAGGCGCCGTTTTGCGCGCTTTGCTTTAAAGTTACCACTGATCCTTACGTAGGCAAGATTCACTATATCAGAGCCTACTCAGGCAGTTTAAAGACCGGTTCCTATATTTATAATGCCACGCGCAGAAGTAAAGAGCGTATCGCTAAATTGCTGAGGATGCACGCTAACCACCAGGAAGTAATCGACGAGATATATACGGGCGATATTGCCGCCGTAGTTGGTTTTAAAGAAACCAAAACAGGGGATACTCTCTGCCAGGAAAATAACCCGATTGTCATCGAAGCGATGCGTTTTCCTGAGCCGGTAATCCAGCAGGCAATCGAACCGCAAACTAAACAAGACCAGGAAAAGATGGGGATGGCCCTGCATAAATTGACGGAAGAAGACCCATCATTTAGGGTAATCTATAATCACGAAACAGGGGAAACGATCATTGCCGGTATGGGGCAATTACACCTCGAGATTGTTATCGATAGAATAATGCGTGAATTTAACGTTATAGCCCAGGTAGGAGCCCCTCAAGTAGCTTATCGCGAAACAATTACTAAAAAAGTAGCGGCTACCGGAAAATTTATTCAGCAAAGCGGCGGACACGGTCAGTACGGTCACGTGGTTTTAGAAATGGGGCCGCAGGAGATGCCTGCCCAGGGGATTACCTTCGAGGATAAGATAAAGAGCGGAGCTATTCCCCGCGAATTTATCCCTTCGGTAAAAAAGGGAGTTATAGGTGCAACAAGAAGCGGTTTCCTGGCGGGTTATCCGGTAACCGATGTCAAAATCACTTTGGTGGACGGTTCCTTTCACGAGGTGGATTCCTCGGAGATGGCTTTCCAAATGGCGGGAGCAATTGCCTTCAACGAAGGCCTGAAAAAAGCTCATTCAATTCTCTTAGAACCGATTATGGATTTGGAGATTTTGGTCCCGGAAGAATATATGGGGACGATCATCGGTGACCTGAATTCCAGACGGGCAAAGATAGTTTCGTTGAACCAACGTGCAAATGTACGAGCAATCAGGGCATACGTACCTTTAGCGGAAGTATTCAATTATGCTACGGCATCAAGATCCTTGACACAAGGCCGCGCATCCTATACAATGGAGCCCTCATTTTACGCTGAGGTGCCTTCACATATAGCTGAAAAGATAATCGCAGGTTTTAGTACCGCAGGCACGCGGAAAAATTTCTAAGTTATGTGCTCATTAAAGGAGGGTTAAAATGGCGAAAGAAAAATTTGTAAGGATAAAGCCGCATGTGAATATCGGGACCATCGGACATATCGATCACGGTAAAACAACTTTGACCTCTGCGATCACTTACGTATTGTCAAAATCAGGTAAGGCCCAGCCAAGGGATTATGCCGATATCGCAAAAGGCGGCACAGTTAGAGACGAAACCAAGGTTGTAACCATTTCGGTTGCGCACGTCGAATATAACTCAGACACAAGGCACTACGCCCATATCGACTGCCCCGGACACGCTGACTATATCAAGAATATGATTACCGGCGCTGCCCAGATGGACGGAGCAATTCTGGTGGTTTCAGCAGCTGATGGCCCAATGCCCCAGACCAGAGAGCATATTCTTCTGGCCAGGCAGGTCAACGTCCCTTCTATGGTGGTATTTTTGAACAAAGTTGACACAGTTGCCGACAAAGAGTTGATTGACCTGGTTGAGATGGAAGTAAGGGACCTTTTAACCAAGTACGGCTATCCCGGAGATAAGGTACCGATTATCAAAGGAAGCGCATTAAAAGCCATGCAGTGCGGTGGTGATCTAAACAACGAAGCTTGCAAGCCGATCTTAGAGCTGATTAAGGCTTGTGATGAATTCATTCCGCTGCCGGTAAGAGATATGGATAAACCGCTACTTATGGCCGTAGAAGATGTTTTCAGTATCGAAGGTAGAGGAACCGTAGGTACCGGAAGGATCGAGCGCGGTAAAGTTAAGATCAATGACGAAGTAGAGTTAGTTGGTTTAAGGCCGGAGGTAAAGAAAACGGTAGTAACCGGTATCGAGATGTTCCGTAAAATCCTTGATGAAGGCCACGCCGGAGATAATGTCGGCCTGCTCTTAAGGGGAGTAGATAAGGATAGTATTGAGCGCGGGATGGTTATTGCTGCGCCAAAATCGATTACTCCTCACACCAAATTCAAGGCCCAGGTTTATGTTTTGACCAAAGAAGAGGGCGGAAGGCATACTCCGTTTTTCAAAGGCTATCGCCCGCAGTTCTATTTTCGCACCACGGACGTTACCGGCTCAGTGATACTCCCGCAAGGGGTAGAAATGGTTATGCCGGGAGATAACGTGAATGTAGAAGTCGAATTAATCACGCCGATTGCCATGGAGAAAGAATCGCGTTTCGCTATCCGCGAAGGCGGCCATACCGTAGGCGCCGGCGTTGTTACGGAAGTTATTGCCTAATCGTTAAACTCGTTATAATCGTTTGGCTCGTTTTAGGCATTAAAACGGGCTAGACGAACTAACGGGCTAAACGGACAAAACGACTATGCAGAAGATACGTATAAAACTAAAAGCTTATGATCACCGTTTGCTGGACCAGGCGGTAGTAGAGATTGTCGATACCGTAAAGCGGAGCGGGGCAACTATATCCGGGCCGGTTCCTTTACCGACAAAAAGAGAAATCTACACCGTTTTACGTTCCCCGGTTATCGATAAAAAATCGCGCGAGCAATTTGATTTATCTACCCATAAGCGACTAATCGATATTTTTGAACCGACTTCCAAGACGATTGACGCGCTGAGAAAACTCAATTTACCGGCAGGCGTAGATGTAGAGATTAAGTAAGGGTTGGATTCGGAGAGAGTATGGCAATCGGGATATTAGGAAAAAAATTAGGAATGACGCAATTATTTGCCGAGAACGGCAAACGACTTAGCGTTACGGTAATCGAGGCAGGCCCTTGCGCAATACTAGCGATTAAGGAAAAATGCCTGCAACTCGGTTTTGATATTGCTAAAGAGAAACGCTTGGCTAAACCGCAGTCAGGGTATTTTAAGAAACTGAATATAACTCCCAGAAAATTTATCCGGGAGGTTCCCAAAGAGGCAACAAAAGAGTATAAGGTCGGCGAAGAAATAAAAGTCGACTTATTTAAAGCAGGGGATTTTGTTGATATCAGCGGTACTTCTATCGGCAAAGGATTCCAGGGCGGTATGAAGCGCTGGAATTGGCATGGAGGGCCCAAGACTCACGGTTCGACGTCGCATCGGCGGATTGGCTCCTTGGGGTCTTCTACAACTCCCGGCAGGGTCTTTAAAGGGCATCATTTGCCTGGCCATATGGGTAACCAAAGGGTAACCGTGCAGAATTTAAAAATTGCCCGGATTGACCCCGAGAATAATTTATTACTAGTAGAAGGCGCTGTACCAGGGCATAAAAATAGTTATTTGTTTGTGCGCAGGGCGAAAAAGAAAACACAAGTGGAGAAAAAAGCTTAAAAGATGTTAACTTTGCCTTTATATAATGACGCCGGAAAAGAGATCGAAAGTATAAAACTGGATGCAGCTGTCTTTGATGGAAAAATTAATACTCCCTCGATCTATCAAGCGATCAATGCCTTCCGGGCTAATCAAAGAATGGGTTTGGCCGCTACCAAGACCAGGGGTGAAGTTTCCGGCGGAGGCCGAAAACCCTGGAAGCAAAAAGGCACCGGCAGGGCCAGGGTCGGTTCAACGCGTTCACCTTTATGGAGGCATGGAGGCGTAATCTTCGGCCCCCATCCCAGAGATTTCTCTTACCCACTCCCCAAGAAAATAAAACTTTTAGCACTTAAGTCCAGCCTTAATGTCAAGGCAAATGAAAATAATCTGATTCTCATAGACGATTTTAATATTGAAAAACCCAAGACTAAAGAAGCGTTAAAGATATTCCGAAACTTAAAAATTGAATGCGGGGGTAAAAAGATCAAAACCAAAGTGCTCTTACTCTTAAAAAAAGAAAACAAAAATCTAATACTGGCCCTGCGTAATCTAAATTTTTTGCATTTTAATATAGCCACTGATACTTACGCTTATGAAATCTTAGCGCATAAAAAAATAGTAATTACTAAAGAGGCTTTAAAGGACCTGACTGCCAGGCTTAGTGCGCTTAAAAGTAAAAATGGTCCATCAGATAAAGAGTCTTAATAGAGGAATCATAAATGCATTCAGCTGATATAATCAAGGCATTGCTTAAAACTGAAAAATCGACGATATACGAGCCGCAGGCGAAATACTTATTCCTGGTAAATAACGCAGCGAATAAAATACAGATCAAACAAGCCGTAGAGCATCTTTATAATGTTAAGGTAAGAGCAGTGAATACTTTCATCTCAAGCGGAAAACTCAAAAGGGTCAGGCATCAGCTAGGCAGGACTGCGGAAACTAAAAAAGCGATCGTGACCCTAAAAGAAGGCCAGAAGATAGAAACCAGCTAAACTAGTGAGCAACAAATGGGTATAATAAAATTTAAACCAACTACACCTTCGCGCAGACATATGAGCGGTCCTGATTTCCTGGAGATTACCAAGGGCCGGCCGGAAAAATCGTTAATTGTCGCGCTTAAAAAAAGCGGAGGCAGAAATGCCTATGGCCGCATGACTGTCAGGCATAAAGGCGGCGGACACAAGCGGATGTTGCGTATTATTGATTTCAAAAGAGATTTACTCGATAATTATGCCAATGTCGTAGCTATCGAGTACGATCCTAACCGCTCCGCCAGAATAGCTCTTTTAGAATATCCCAATAAACTGAAGAGATATATCCTGGCGCCTTTGGGTTTACAAGTAGGGAATACGGTTATTGCCTCTAATAATAAAGAGGCTGAGATCAAGGTGGGAAACTGCCTGCCTTTAAGAAATATCCCCTCAGGAACCATGATCCATAATATTGAATTAAACAAAGGCCAAGGCGGCCAGATCGTAAGAAGCGCCGGCAGCTCTGCCCAGATTATGGCCAAAGAAGGGGATTTTGCGCATATAAAGTTACCTTCGGGAGAGATCCGTTTAATCAACCTTGATTGCCATGCCACAATAGGGCAGATCGGTAATGTCGAGCATGAAACGATTATTTTGGGCAAAGCCGGCAAAAAACGCTGGTTGGGGATACGGCCGACAGTCAGAGGCCTGGCCATGAATCCGGTTGATCATCCGCACGGCGGAGGAGAAGGAAAATCTGGCCAAGGCAATCCTCATCCGGTTACGCCATGGGGAAAACCTACTAAAGGTTACAGGACAAGAAACAGGAATAAATATTCTAAAAAATTTATCATTAAACGAAGGAAATAAATATGCCGCGCTCATTAAAAAAGGGCCCTTTCGTAGAAGAAAGGCTGTTAGAAAAAGTAGAAAAATACCGAAAATTAGGCGACCGCCAGGCAATTAAAACCTGGTCAAGAAGGTCAACGATCATCCCGGACTTTGTAGGGTTGACTTTTGCGGTGCATGACGGAAAAAAACATATGCCGGTGTTCGTCACAGAGAATATGGTAGGACATAAACTCGGCGAATTCGCACCTACGCGAATTTTTAGAAAACACGGAGGCGTAAAGGCGAAGAAGGCATTAGATAAAACCTAGGACCGGTGAGTAGTTAATTGGTTAATTTACTCTTAAGTATCCCAACTAACCAGTCAACAATTAACAAACTAACCCAAATAAAATGATTGTAAAAGCTGAAGCAAAATTTATAAGAGCATCTGCCAGGAAAGTCAGGCAGGTTATGGAACTAATCAGGGAGAAGGACGTCCTAAGCGCCCAGGCTATTCTAATTGCCTTAAATAAAAGGCCGAAAGAATACTTGATTAAAATCCTTAAGCAGGCCATAGCCAATGCCAAGGTTAAAGGATTCCATGCCGAGCAATTATATATCTCAAAAATAATTTGCAATGTTGGCCCGAGCTGGAAAAGATATAAGGCAGCGGCCTTCGGGCGGGCAGCACCGATTAAAAAACGTACATCGCATATCCGTATTGAGTTAGATCTAAAGCCAGGAGAATAAAAATATGGGGCAGAAGGTTAATCCGTTTATACTAAGGATAGGGATTATCAGAACTTGGCAGAGCCGCTGGTACGCTAAACCCAAAGACTACGCGCGCTTTATTGTGGAGGACTATTCGATAAGAAAATTAATTAAAAAAAGATTTAAACAAGCAGCTATCTCGAAAATTATCATCGAGAGACTGACGGAAAAAATCAAAATCAGGATATTATCGGCCAGGCCAGGAATTATTATCGGCCGTCATGGTTCTGATATCGAACAGCTGCGTTCGGACCTTAACAGCCTCACTAAAACAGAGGTCTCCATTGATATCGAAGAAGTAAAAGAGCCGGCTTTAGATGCTCAGTTAGTGGCAGAAAATGTGGCTTTGCAACAGGAGCGCAGGATAGCTTTCCGTCGGGCAGTAAAACGGGCGATCGAACAATCAATGAATGCCGGGGCAAAGGGAATAAAAATCTCCTGCTCCGGAAGGCTTAACGGTGCAGAGATGTCGCGTACCGAAACGTATAAACAAGGCAAGATTCCGCTTTCCACTTTCCGCGCAGATATAGATTATGGTTTTGCCGAGAGTTTAACTACTTATGGTTTAATCGGAGTGAAGGTATGGCTTTATCGGGGCGATATACTGAAGCGGCCTGCCTCAATATCCAAAGAAGAAAAGAACACGCTTGCGCTAAACAAGAAATAAAAGAGGTAACTATATGGTAATGATGCCCAAAAGAGTAAAGTACCGTAAATCGCAACGCGGAAACAGGCGCGGATTAGCAACCACCGGCGTAGAGATAGCTTTTGGTGAATTTGGGCTAAAGTCATTAGAAAACGCCTGGTTTAAAAATACGCAGATTGAGGCAGTAAGGGTTATTCTGGCACGCCAACTGCACAAAGGCGGAAAACTGTGGATCAGGGTCTTCCCCGATAAACCAATAACTAAGAAGCCGGCAGAGGTCCGTATGGGCAAGGGTAAGGGGGATTTAGACCACTGGGTCTGCATTGTGAAAAGAGGACGGATTTTATTTGAATTAGGAGGAATCCAGGAAGAATTAGCCAAGAGATGCTTCAGGCTGGCAGCTTATAAAATCCCCTTTAGGACGAAATTTGTCAGCCGGACACATAGATAGGTTTTTATCTGTAATATAGCTAAAAGGAAAGGTAATTCAGTGAAAATACAAGAGCTACGCAACCTTTCAAAAGAAGAATTAATAGGCAAAGAAAAGACTCTGAAGGACCAGATGTTCAAGTTAAATATGCAGCGTTATTCAGGAAGGGTGGAGAAACCACACATGTTTTCTCTCTTAAAACGGGATATTGCGCGTATTCAAACCATTCTAAACGCTAAAGATACCTTGTTACTTAACAAGAGAAAGAGAAGTTAAATGGGAAGACGAAGAAGATATGAAGGTATAGTAATCAGCGATAAAATGCAGAAAACGATCATCGTACGGGTAGTAGCCCTAAGTAAGCATGCCAAATACGGCCGGATTGTCAAGATTTATAATAAATATAAGGTACACGATGAAAAAAACCAGGCCAAAAAAGGTGACCGGGTGAGAATTGAAGAAACTCGGCCCCTATCAAAGGATAAGTGTTTTAGGCTGGTAGGGATTATTAAAAAAGCAGCATTATTACAGGCAGAAATAAAAGAGGATATCCAATGATTCAGTTACGCAGCATCTTAGACGTAGCGGATAATACCGGAGCAAAGCGCGCAGCGATGATTGGAGTTTTAGGCAAAAAAAATTGCTCATTTGCGGAGATTGGCGATATCATCACGGTAAATATCAAGGAAACCGCACCTGATGCTACGGTAAAAAAAGGTGAAGTGGCCAAGGCAGTAGTGGTAAGAACTAAACACGCGATCAGGCGCAGCGACGGATCAACCTTGAGGTTTGACCGTAATGCAATCGTGATCATCGATGCCCAGCTGAACCCCCGAGGCACAAGAGTATTCGGCCCGGTAGCCAGAGAATTAAGGGAAAAAAAATTCACTAAAATTATTTCTTTAGCCCCAGAGGTAATTTGATGCGTAAGCTTAAAAAAGGCGATACAGTACAAATTATAAGCGGAAAAGATAAAGGCAAGAAAGGAAAGATTTTAAAGACCTTTCTTGCGACAAACAAAGCCCTGGTCGAAGGATTGAATCTGGCGAAGAAGCATAAAAGGAAAACCCGCGACGACCAAAAGGGAGGAGTAATACAGATAGAGGCGCCGATAGGAATTTCCAACCTTTCTTTTTTTTGCAAGCATTGCGGTAGTCCGACCCGCTTAGGTTTTACAATTTTAAAAGATTCAAGTAAAGCAAGGTTTTGCAAGGCATGTAAAGAGGTGGTCTAAATGCTACCGCGGCTTTTAGAAAAATATCGCAATGAAATAGTCCCCGAATTAATGCAGAAATTTCAAGTAAAAAATAAACTTGCGCTCCCCGTGTTGCAAAAGATAGTGGTTAATATGGGGATAGGGGAGGGTATCCAGGATGTAAAAATTTTAGAAAGATCAATGGAGGAACTGGGGCTTATCTGCGGCCAGAAACCGCTTTTACGCAGGGCAAAAAAAGCAATTGCCAATTTTAAAATCAGAAAGGGCCTGCCGGTCGGCTGTAAGGTAACCTTAAGGCGGGCGATGATGTACGAATTTATGGACAGGCTGCTAAACATTGCTTTACCGCGTATCCGTGATTTTAGAGGCGTATCTGCCGACTCTTTTGATCAGAAGGGAAATTATACCCTCGGACTTACCGAGCAGGGCATTTTTCTTGAGATCGATTACGATAAAATAACCCGGACTCAAGGCATGGACATAACCTTTGTAATTAAGAATGCCCATACCATAGAGCGCTCCAGGGAATTATTAAGGCTTTTTGGCATGCCTTTCAGTAACAAGGAAAAATAAAACATGGCTAAGAATTCACAAATAGCGAGGTGGAAAAGACCTCCTAAGTTTTCTACGCGCAAATATAACCGTTGCCATATTTGCGGTAGGTCCGGCGGATACTTAAGAAGATTCCAGATCTGCCGCCTATGCTTTCGCGAACTGGCTTGGCAGGGATTAATTCCCGGAGTTAAAAAAGCAAGCTGGTAGAAAATATAAAAAAACGAGGGAAAGATGTCGAGAACAGACTTGATTGCAGATACATTTACGATGATCCGTAATGCCAGTATGGCTAAAAAAGAGAATTTAGATGTGCCTTCTTCTAATGCCATGACATCAATACTGGGAATCCTGAAACAAGAAGGTTATATCGATAACTTCAAGCAGATTGAAGACAAAAAGCAGGGTATTTTAAGGATATATTTAAAATACATCGCCAATAAGCCGGCGATCAGAAATATAAAGCGCATTTCTCGGCCGGGCTTACGCGTTTATGCCAAAACCGATAAAATCCCCTCAGTACTCAGAGGCAGGGGATTAGCGATTATTTCGACATCCCGGGGGATTAAGACTGATAAGCAGGCGAAGGAATCAAAACTCGGCGGGGAGATAATCGGCTATATCTGGTAAAATTATTATCAGGGGAATTAAACATGTCAAGGATCGGAAAAAAAGAAATAACTATACCACAAGACGTAACGGCGGAAGTCCAGGATAGCGTTATCTTTATTAAAGGGCCCAAAGGTACGCTCAGTCAAAAAATTTCCGGCAGGATTAAAATAGAAATCAAAGAAGGTAGTCTTTATGTAAAACGCCAGGCCGATACCAAATTGGATAAATCCTTACACGGGCTTTACCGTTCGCTTATCTTCAACATGGTCAAAGGGGTTAAGGAAGGCTACATCAAGCAGTTGGAGATTATCGGAGTAGGTTTCCGCGCACAAATACAAGCCAATAAACTGAGCATGCAACTGGGATTTTCTCATCCGGTAAACTATACCATACCGGAAGGCATCAAGGTAGAAACCCCCAAACCAACCCAGATTGTCATCAGCGGCGTGGACAAACAATTAGTTGGCGAGGTTGCTTCCGAGATTAGAGCGGTATACCCCCCTGAACCATATAAAGGTAAAGGCGTACGTTATCTTGGTGAATACGTAAAAAAGAAAGTGGGAAAGGCCCAGGCAACAACTAAATAAAAATGAAAAATAATAATAAAGAAGCAACCAGGCAAAAAAGGCACCGCAGGATCCTTTTAAAGATCAGGGGCACCGAGATGCGTCCTCGTTTGCTTATCAGGCGCAGTTTAAAGCATTTTTCTGCCCAGCTTATGGACGATCAGCAGAATAAAATGCTTTTTTCGCTCTCTACCGCCGGTAAGGAATTAAAGGGTAAATTTGTTTCCTCGGGAAATATAAAAACGGCCGTTTTTTTCGCTGAGGCCTTTGCCAAAAAAGCCAAGGAGAAAGGGATAACGAAAATTATATTTGACCGGGCCGGCTATCTCTATCATGGTAGGGTCAAGGCATTCGCTGATGCCTTAAGAAAAAACGGATTGGAGTTTTAGAAAATGCGTGAATTAAGGATCGAACAACAGTCGGAGTTAATTGAAAAAGTTATCACTATCAACCGCGTCACTAAAGTCACCAAGGGGGGGAAAAAACTACATTTTAATGCCCTGGTTGTCGTCGGAGATACTAAGGGCCATGTGGGTTTTGCTTTAGGCAAGGCCAACGAAGTGGCTGACGCCATCCGCAAGGCTCTCACTAAAGCCAAAAGGGAACTTTTCCAGGTGCCGCTGGAAGGCTCAACTATCCCTCACGAAATCATCGGGAAATTCGGCGCAACCCAAGTAATGTTAAAACCGGCCTCAGAAGGTACCGGGGTCATTGCCGCCGGCCCGGTAAGAGCGTTATGCGAAGCTGCCGGAATCAAGGATATCCTCACCAAGTGTCTTAAATCCAATAACCCGGTTAATGTAATTAAAGCAACTGCTGAGGGATTAAAAAACCTTAAGGTATAAAAATGAAAAAACGGGTAATTCCTAAATTAAAGAAGATTGTTCCGAAAAAGAAAAAACCAACTGCTGCGCAGGAACCGGAAATCAAAATCGGTTTATTTAACCTTGTGGCACCTAGAGGAAGCCATCAAAAGAAAAAACTCTTGGGCCGGGGACCAAGCTCGGGTCACGGAAAAACTTCTACCCGGGGAAGCAAAGGCCAAACATCGCGTTCTGGTAGGGACTTTTATCTGGGATTCGAAGGAGGACAGACTCCTTTAATCCGCAGGATTCCCAAAAGGGGTTTTATCAACCGGTTTAAGAAAGTGTACCAAATTCTAAATTTAGAGGACTTGAATCGAATTAAAGCAGATAAAATCGACCCGGAACTCTTAAAGGAAAAGGGGCTGATCAAACACAAAGATGGGTTAGTTAAAATTTTAGGCGATGGCAATATTAAAAACCCGATCTTCATCAGGGTGCATGCGGTTTCTAAAAGCGCTGCGGAAAAAATAAAAACTGCTGGCGGAAAAATTGAGATTATAAATGCTTAGTGCTTTAGTAAATTCTTTCAAAATTCCTGATCTAAAAAAACGGCT
>Ga0163200_1000126_pt1 | contig 34896 bp, 30 predicted proteins | sample PL_2010_200m_FD_113535 | JGI IMG/M metagenome (GOLD analysis project Ga0163200, IMG submission 113535) | Freshwater microbial communities from Powell Lake, British Columbia, Canada to study Microbial Dark Matter (Phase II) - PL_2010_200m | ecosystem: Environmental > Aquatic > Freshwater > Lake ... | reverse complement strand
TGGAGCCGACGGTCGGACTTGAACCGACAACCTTCTGATTACAAATCAGATGCTCTGCCGATTGAGCTACGCCGGCGCCGCAAGCACGCTCAATATGCCAGTTCATGTCCGCCGAGTCCAGCCTGTAGCAGATTAACGGAAATCCTTGACCGACCGCCCCAGCACCGCTACACCTCATGGCAACGAAAGGAACATTCTATGCGCCGCTTACTCATTACCATCGCCAGCCTGGCGATCCTCACCTCGGTTCACGCCGCCAAAATCAACGTCCTGCTCATCACCGGCGACGACGCCAAGTCGCATAACTGGAAGGAAACCGCTCCGGCCACCAAGCAGCTCTTGGAATCGTCGGGCAAGTTCAATGTCACCGTCCGCGAAACGGCCAAGGCGCTCGATGACGCGGACGCGTTGAAGAAGTACGACCTGATTTACTTCCACATGTTCAACGTCTCGACGCCAACCGCCTCCGACGCCGGCAAGGAGAACCTCCTGAACTTCGTCAAGAGCGGCAAAGGCTTCGTCGTTGCCCACCTCGCCAGCGCCTCGTTCAAGGAGTGGGACGAGTTCAAGAAACTTTGTGGCCGCTTCTGGGGCACGACGCCGAAGGGCAAAGCTGGCCATGGCCCACGCAGCGTGTTCAAGGCCAAGATCGCCGACAAGAACGACCCGATCACGAAAGGCTTGGCGGACTTCGATCAGGACGACGAACTCTACGCCAAGATGCAAGGCGACGCGCCGATTCACGTGCTCGTCACCGCTGACTCCGACTGGAGCAAACAGACCGAACCGCTGGTGTTCACGCTGAACTACGGCAAAGGCCGCGTCTTCCACCACACCTTCGGCCACGATGTAAAAGCGCTCCAGACGCCGTCGGTGGAGAAGATCATCGTACGCGGCACCGAGTGGGCTGCCACCGGCACGGTGAAGTGAACGCCGTTTGCTTCGTTTTCTCGTCCTTCACGGCTTGCGCGCCCAGCGCTCGCAGGTCGTTGGGAGCGCGCGTCCCTGATATGTATTTGACAACTGTCTGATGTTGCGACTAATTGCCTGTCGCATGAAGAACAGCGTATTACTGATCAACGCGAGAACCGGCGCCGGCGCTCCTGCTTATATTCCTTCCGGGCTTTGTTCCGTTGGCGCCGTGCTTCGCGGAGGCGGGATTGAGTGTGAGATTCTGGATCGGTCGGTTGATTTTACGGACATGCGGGAGGTCGCCCGGCAGCGCGACGTCGCAATCTATGGCATTTCGGTTCTGACAGGCCCGGTCATTCTGGACGCCATTGAAGTGTCGAGGGCGATCAAGACCAACAATCCCGATGCCATTGTGGTGTGGGGTGGCCTTCATCCGACCATCTGTCCGGATTCGGTTCTCAATGAGGGATACGTGGATTACATCGTGCGTGGCGAGGGCGAGTATCCGATGCTGGAGTTGTGCGAACACCTGTTCCACAAGCGCGGCGAGCTTTCGCAGATTCAGAATCTCGGCTACCGGGTGGACGGCCGGCAGGTGCTCAATCCGGTGCGTCCGTGGATTGACCTGGAGAAGCTGCCGTTGCCGGCGTGGAACATGTTGACGATGGAGAATTATTTCCTGACGAAGCATTACGCCTACCGCGCCGTCAACCTGAACACGTCGCGCGGTTGTCCGCATCGGTGTTCGTTCTGCTACAACGAGGCGGTCAACAAACGGAAGTGGCGCGGGGTTTCCGCCGGACGGATCATTGAGATGATCGAGTACATGCAGAAACGCCACGGGGTGGACGGCGTGTTTTTCCACGAGGACAATTTTGACGTGAGCCGGAAACGGCTGGTGGAATTCTGCAACCTGCTGTTGGAGAAACGCATTGACATCAAGTGGGAACACTTTTCCAGGGTGGGATACGTCACGGAGGAGCGGCTCGCGCTCGAGAAAAAGGCCGGGTGCGCCGTCATCGCCTATGGAATTGAAAGCGGTTCCGATAAGCTTCTGGATGAAATGGCAAAAGACCAGACCGTTGAAGACGTTCTGCGCGCGGCAAAAATCTGGCAAAAGGTCGGAATGAGAGTGGCCGTCGGCATCATGATCGGGTATCCGGACCAAACCGTTGAGGAGGTGGACAAGTCGCTGGCGTTGGTGGAAACGATCAAGCCGTTCCTCGCTTTCCCGTCCATGTACAATCCGTATCCTGGCACGCCGTTGTTCGACCAGGTCATCCAACGCGGGCTGTTCCAATTCCCCACCCGCCTCGAAGACCAGGGGAAAATCTATGACCTCTGGAACTTCGATCTGAACACGAGCCGTATCCCCAAGGCCTACTTGGTGCAAATCTACAATCGGTATACGTTCCGCAACTCTATCAACGAATTCCTAGGTTACTTTCGCTACCGGAATTTTGCCGGATTGTTCCGTGTGTTCCGCTACAAGATCAACCTCAAGCTAATCAGAAGTTTCCTGTCCGGCTTGCTGGCAGACATCTTCCTGAGCAAACGGGCCGACCGCCAATCATCCCGTCCGCGTCCGACATAAGTTTCCGGTTTCGTTCCGGCTACTCGGCGCCCATCTTTTTCGCCCAAGCATCCAGCGCCTGCCCTTCGCTGATGTTGGTGATGCCGACCCGTCGCGCGACGGCGAGGAACCGTTTCAGGGGAGCGTCGCGCTTGGTGGCAAGTTGGACGTACCAGACCGGCAGGTGCGCGACCTCAACACGCGGGTCGGCGCTGTCGAGGAGTTTGTCGGCAGCGGCGATAAAGCTGTCGTTGAGGTAGCCGGTCTTGGTGCCGTCGAAGATGTGGGTGTGGATATTCCGGTCGTGGACCTGCGACTGGAGAAGGTCGAGATAGGCGCGGAGCGGTTCCATCTCGCCGTGACCGGCACGTGAGTAGTTGCCTTGCTCGAAGAGTCCTTTGACGCCGTGCTTGACGAAGAACTGGACGTTCGGCTGGAGCGCGTCGAAGTTCGTGAACGGTTGCTGGTAGTGCGCGAAGTCAGTCGTGTAATCCCAGACGTACAGCAGCGGCGCGACGGGTTGCCACGCGATGATGTCGTCGCGAAACCGCTAGTTTTCTTTTGACGGGCAGGTATCGAGCGGATGCGCGAAGCAACACTTGATGGAACAGAGGCGGATGATGGCGTTGCGGCGCGGGCGGATCGTCTTCGGCGGCTTGTGCGTGTACTGGTAGGCGAGCGTATCGAGGCGGACGTTCGGGTAGTCGCGCTCGATGTCGGCAGCGATGACGTTGACGAATTTCAACAGCGACGCGGCGGGCGTTCCCCCGGCGTCGTCGAGCGCCTGGCACGGGGCGCACTGGCAGTTGTTGATGGTGTCGTTCGGGGAGACGCTGATGATGTTGGCTTCAGGATGCTCCTTGATCCACCGGCGGACGCCGGCAATGGCGGGCTTCAGCACGTCAGGGTTGGAGAGGCAACGCTGGACGTAGCCACTGATGCGCTTGCCTTTGCTCTCGGGGAAATATTCCGGGTGCTCCTTGAACAGCGCGGCCATCGCCAGTTGTTGTGAGCGCGTCCAGCGGGATGGCGCGCGCAGCCAGCGCCAGAGCAGCTCAGACGAGTTTGCCATAGCCGTACACCAACGAGAACAGCCGGTAATCCACCGTCAGCCCGTTGAACGACCGGCTGTAGGGAAATGGCTTCGGGAAAAACAGCCTGATCTTCTTCATTTGCGTGTAGCTGATACTGCGTATCCGGCCGGAATACAAGCGCCCAACGCATGTTTCCGGTGGACGGATGGAAAGGAATCGCCTATTGTTCCTGTGTTTACCTGATGAAACTTGTGCCGCACGGAGTCAAGAACCTCGTCTCGGATCCGCTATCCGGGCGGCAGTGCAGCACCCTGCGCCTAGCCACCAACAACGTCCTCGAAAACCAATGCACCGCCTGACGCCACCACCCAAGACAACGGATGCACCTTTGGTGTCGCTGGTTTCTCCCTCGTCACGCGCCTTCAATCACTACCGGCCACCACTAGCCTTGATGTGCCTGTCCGGCTACCTGAAGAAGAACGGCATCCCGGCCCGTGTGATTGATGTCTGCCTGCGCCAACAGGTCCGCGACAAGGCTTTCGAGCGCAATCGCAAACAACTCCGTCAGCAGGTCGAAGATGAGACGCTGGCGCAAATCCAGACGCAGAACGCCGACATCATCGGCATCACCTGTTACACGCCCGAATTGGACGAGGTGGAGAAACTCGCCGCCCGTATCAAGACGGCAATACCCCATGCGCGCCTGGTGGTTGGCGGCATTCATCCAACGTTGTACCCCGAACATTTCCTGCACGCCGGGTCACCCTTTGATTTTGCGGTGGTGGGCGAGGGTGAGTTGACGTTTCTGGAACTGGTGAAGGCTATCCGTTCCGGTCAACAAGACATCTATCAAATCGCGGGAATCGCGTTCTTCGACAGGACAACAGGCCGACCTTGTGTCACCACTCCACGCCCCGTAGCGCAGAACCTGGATGACATCATCTTTCCCGACTACGACGACCTCGACATGGACTATTACACAACGGCCTCCCCCTACTCCATTCGCGGCGTGTTCATCCGCAGTTTCTACGTCACTGCCTCAAGGGGTTGCCCGTCATCCTGCACCTTCTGCGTCGCAAAAAAACTGCGCGATTATCACGGCCCGCGTCATTTCACACGGGTCCGAAGCGCCAAGGCGCTCGCGGCGGAGGTCCTCGAACTGCGGGATGCCTACGCCATAGACGGCTTTTACTTCATTGACGATCTGTTCACACTGAAGAAGGAGATCGTGATGGAGTTCTGCGATCTGCTCCGTCACAATGGGAAACGCCTGATTTGGGGGTGCTCTTCGAAAGTCAACACTGTCACCTTCGACATGCTCCGTGCCATGCGCGACGCCGGGTGCGTCCAGATTGATTTCGGTGTCGAGAAAGGCTCCGATGCAGCGCTGAAACAAATCAAGAAAGGCATCACTGTCAACCAGATTCGCACGGTGTTCAGCGCGTGCCATCAACTGGGCATCCGCACCTTTGCGAACATGCTCGTCAACACTCCAGGCGAAACAGAACAGGACCTCGCAGACATCCTGACCCTGCTCAACGACCTGCACTCTGAGATTGTCGCCCTCAACACGTTCACTCCCTATCCAGGTTGCGAGATTCACGACGAAATTCCGGTTCCGCTCTCCCGCGAGGATTATCCGTGGTTGATGACCGATCCCCGGGAACTCGTCAGCCGATGGCCTCACAAGTACCGGTTCGCCTCCCACCAAGTGGACATGAAAGAATGGACGGATCACTGGATGCACAAGACAAACCGCGTCACTCCCAACCTCGCCTTCCATCTCCGTCCGCGTTACCTAGCCACCCTCGCCGCTTCACGGCGCAAGATGGACTACCTCAGACAAACCGTGGCGCTCGCAAAAGAATTTGTGAACCAGAAATTCTGAGCACAGCCGCCTTCGGTCTTACGACGGAAATGTCAGCCTCCAGATAGCGGTAGTCCCCACGCCATCGCCTCCACCGTCGCCATCCCACCCGAATCGTACGTTGCCGGGTGCAGAACGACCTTCAATGTGCTTGAACACATTGATGACTCCGCGCGCGTCACAAGAAACATCGAGCGGCTCTTGTCACCCGGCGGCCTGTTTGTGTTCCGTGTCCCCTACCCTTACAGGAAACACCTGCTGGATCCTTATCACACCAACATGCAGTATCCGTCCTACTACACGAACCTGTTCCGAGCCTGTGGTTTTCACCTCGTGGGCATGCAGACCAGTTCGTTTGTTCCCTGTCTGTGGCGTTTCAGATTACCCATGGACTTACGCCGGGGGATTCCCAGCAGCTACTTCATCACCGAGGTTTTCTTCGCCTTTGAGAAAACTGACTTGTCATCCCAGTCCAGTTAGCTTTCGCGCGCGGAAATCCGTTCTCCCATTTCAGACTGTGACCACGCGGTTTGGAGATGTGTGGGGAAACTGCTGGGGCAATTTGCCGGGAGATGTTCCGGTTTTGTTCCGGTTACTCGGTGCCCATCTTCTTGGCCCAGACATCGAGCATCTGCCCTTCGCTGATGTTGGTGATGCCGACCCGCCGGGCGACGGCGAGGAACCTTTTCAGCGGCGCATCGCGCTTCGTGGCGAGCTGGACGTACCAGACCGGTAGATGCGCAACCTCAAGGCGCGGGTCGTCGCCGTCCAGAAGCTTGTCGGCGGCGGCGATAAAGTTGTCGTTGAGGTAGGCGGCCTTGGTGCCGTCGAAGATGTGGGCGTGGACTTCCTTGCCACGGACTTGTGACTGTAGGAGGTCAAGATAGGCACGGAGTTTGCCGGCGTTGGCGCCGTAGTAGCCGGCGAGAAATTCGTCGGTGTGGCGTTTCACGTCGGTGTTGGGGTTCCAGAGCAGCTTCGCCAGCAGGTAGGCGCGGAGCACTTCCATCTCGCCGTGGCCGCCACCGGAGTAGTTGCCTTGCTCGAAGAGTCCTTTGACGCCGTGCTTGACGAAGAACTGGACGTTCGGCTGGAGCGCGTCGAAGTTCGGGAACGGTTGCTGGTAGTGCGCGAAGTCGGTGGTGTAATCCCAGACGTACAGCAGCGGCGCGACGGGTTGCCACGCGATGATGTCGTCGCGAAACCGCTGGTTCTCTTTTGACGGGCAGGTATCGAGCGGATGCGCGAAGCAGCACTCGATGGAACAGAGGCGGATGATGACGTTGCGGCGCGGACGGATCGTCTTCGGCGGTTTGCGCGTGTACTGGTAGGCGAGCGTGTCGAGACGGACGTTCGGGTAATCGCGCTCGATGTCGGCGGCGATGGCGTTGACGAATTTCAACAGCGACGCGGCAGGCGTTCCCTCGGCGTCGTCGAGCGCCTTGCAATGGGCGCACTGGCAGTTGTTGATGGTGTCGTTCTGGGAGACGCTGATGATGTTGGCTTCGGGATGTTCCTTGATCCACCGGCGGACGCCCGCGATGGCGAGCTTCAGCACGTCGGGGTTGGAGAGACAACGCTGGACGTAGCCGCTGATGCGTTTGCCTTTGACCTCCGGGAAATACTCCGGGTGCTCCTTGAACAGCGCGGGCGGAATGAGAGCGTCGAAGCTGTGGACGAACGGGTGATAGACGACGGCCCGGCCGCCGTGTTTGTCGGTGAGGCGGTAATTGGCGCCGTTGAGCCGGTGGCGCGCGGCGAAATCAGCGTCGTGGAGCATCTCAGACCAAAAGACCTCGCGGTACTCCAGCGGCGGAACCTGCGTCTCGTTGAGCGCCGGCAGCGCGACGCGGTCGCGTTTGGGAACGACTTCACAGTCGGGCGCGAACCAGCGGACACCAAGCTTCTCTTCGAGCAATGCGTACACGCCGTAAAGCGTGCCGCGCGGCCGTCCCCCGGCGATGATGAGACGGTCGCGATGGGTGCGGAGCGTGAAGCCGTCGGTGCCGAGCGCGGCGAAGTTGATGCGCGGGGCGTGCTTGTTGTCGCCGAGAAGGATTTCATGGTCGGACGGTTTTTCGGCGTCGGTGACGATGGGGAGTTTGGCGCCGGAGATTTTTTCGAGGTAACGCTGGAGTTCGTCAGCGGCGTGGCGCTCGGAGGCGATGGCGTTGGCGGGAACGACGATGCGGTAACGGCTCTGGCCGTTCTCGACGAGCGTGATGGCGCGGGCGGAGACAACGCCGGCAAGCAACAGCAGAACGAGGCGGATCATGTTCAGAGCGGGCGGATGCGGAGGTTTCGGTAGGCGATGGGGCCGTGGTTGCCCTGCAACATCAGAGGGCCGGTCGGTTTCTCGTCGTTGTAGGTCGAGCCGCGGGTCGGGCCGGTGACCTCGACGTTCTCGTGGATGACCTGGCCGTTGTGGACGACTTTCACGAAACAGGCGTTGGCGGTTTTCTTGCCGTCCTTGTCGAAACGCGGGGCGCGGAAGGTGATGTCGTAGCTTTGCCATTCGCCAGCGGGTTTGCTGGCGTTGACGCGTGGACTGTGTCCCTCGAAGCCTTTGCCGTCTGCCCAACGCTGATAGATGCCGCCACACTCGATGCCCGGGTATTTGTCTTGGGCGACGCCGAAACTGTCGTACACCTGGATTTCGTAGCGGGCCATCAGATAGACGCCGGAATTGGACTTGGGCGGAACGCGGAACTCGACGTGCACCTCGGCATCGCCGATCTCCTGTTTCGTGATGAGATTGATGGTTTTGCCTTTCTCGTCGTTGCCGAGAATGTCGTCGCAGACACTCCATGCGCCGGGGTCGCGAAAGGCGCTGAGGTCCATCCCGCCTTTTCCGACGCCCATGTTCTCGAACCAGACGGGGCCGCCCCATTTGCCGGTGACGATGACATCGAGGCGACCGTCGCCGTTGATGTCGGCGATGCAGATGTTGAGAGCCGAGCCGATGCCCTCGTCGTAGGAAATGACGTGCTTGCTCCACTTCAGTTCCGGAGTGCGCTGGAGTTTGTAGTAGTACACGCCGAGTTTGCCGAACTCGTCGGGGTCTTTGCCGTTGTGAGCCATGAACCGTTTGCCAGTGACGAGTTCAGGAACGCCGTCGCCGTCAAGGTCGGCGAGCGCGTGGCTGTGGGATTGCGACCATGTGTCATCAATAAGGTGTTGAATCCAGCCGTCCTTGGTCTGCTCGTACCAGAAGATGCCGTACTTGTGGGCTGAGGAGGTGATGACATCTTTGCGACCGTCGCCGTTCACGTCGAACACGAGAATCTGCGGTGTGTGGTCGGCTTTGCCGTCCTTCGCGCCGAGTCCTTCCGCAAGGCCGGTCCACGGATGTTCGATCCACTGGCCGGTGCGCGGGTCGGCCGGCGCCTCGAACCAGGCGCTTGGCCGCAACACATCGGGGCGACCGTCGCCATTCACGTCGCCGACGCCACCGCCAAAGGCCATCGGCTTGTTGGAGATGACGTGCTTGACGAGGCCCGCGGGGCCGCGTTCGTACCAGACGGTTTCCTTGACGTGGACGAGGATCTCGTTGGCTTTGCCGTCGCCGTCAATATCGGCGAGATCGCCGGTTTCGTGGTTGACGCTTTTGTCGGAGACGGTTTCGGGCCAGGCGTTGGTCGTGGGCAGTTGGTTGCGGTACCAGCGGATGCATTTGCAGAACCAGCCGCAGGAGACGACATCAAGCTTGCCGTCGCCGTCCACATCGAGCGGCAGGTTCATGAAATCGTCGTGGTAACCTTTGCCCTGCTCGTCCACGGAACCTTCGAGCATGCGGATCTTCAACGGCTTCCAGTCTGGCGCCAGATACACAAATGGCCCCGCGACGATGTCGAGCTTGCCGTCGCCGTTGAAGTCGGCGACAGCGACGGCTTCGCTGCGGAAGTTGCCGATGCGGTGCGCGGTAAATTTCACTTCGCCGGCCAACGCGGTGGCGGCCAGCAACAATGTGGTCAGGATGATTCGTGTCATGGTTTACCTTTCTTCATTGAATTGGAACAGCAATGCGCCGTAACCAGCCAGTTCGACGCGCAAGTCGGCTGCGTTCTTCACGGCAATGCGGGCGCCGGTGCCGGGATCGAGTTGTTCGCCGGGGCCGGTGGCGGGCAGGCTCACGGTGCCGGTCCACGGTTGCGGGCTGTCGTTGATCAGGAAGAACACGTCCTTGCCGCCGATGTGGCGCCGCGTAATCCGCAGTGGCGCGTCCGCCGGCGTCACGGGCGGCAACAGCCGATCCAGCGCCGCCGGCAACTGCTTGGCATCCGTCAGCAACACCGCCGCGCGCGGCCCGTCGAACATTTCCTTCGCAATCGCCTGCACGGCGGGCGACGGGAATTCAGTTTCGCTGTTGGTCGGGCGTGCGCCGATGGCGATGACGGTGCCGCCGCTGCGCCAGAAGCGATAAAGGTTTTTCCATGCCTTGAGCGGCAATGTGTCGGCGGCGGGCAGCACGACAATGCGCCAGCGCAGGTCGCGATGACACAGTTCGCCGCGCACGACGTCGGCCTCGGCCAGCGTGTGGGCGTCAATGAAGGTGAAATCCCGGCGGTGCTGGAAGAGTTGGTCGGCGCTTGCCCGGTACACCCGCTCCATCTGTTGCGCAGCGGCAGGCGCGTCCTTTGTTGAATGCCGCGACGGCTCGAATTTCGGCCAGACGCTCTCGATGGGATACAACATCGCGATGTCGGTCGCTTGATGGCCACCGTAGAGTGTCGCACAGCAACGGCCGATCCAGAGATTCAGCCGGTTCAACTGCTCATCGATCAGGCCGTGGAACGAGTAGTAGCTGGTGATGCAGGTCATGCCGTTCAGGATGAGCCGATTGCAGGTGCCGCGGATTTCTTCCTCGGCCACGTTGCGCACCGGGCGCGTGTCGCCGGGCGGGCGGTAGCGTTGCGAGTGGTCCGAGGTCTCGCACATCGTGTCGGCGCGGCCTTCGAGTTCGGCGGCGCTGCTCACCAGCCGCGCTGCGAACCAGGGGACTTCCGGCGGCAGGCTCGTCAGGCAATCAAGGCTCGGCGCATCAAGCAACCGCTCGCAGCGGAACAGGTCGCCGTAACAGGCGACATGCATCAACAGCGATTCCTCCATCAACAGATGGCCGCCCGACGGGATGTTGTGACGACGGCACCAGTCGCGGATCTGGCCGAAGTAGTTTTGTGAAACGAGTTCGCTGACGGTCAGCCAGAAATCATAACGGACCCGGCCCGGCTCGGCGACGAGCCGTGGCAACACCGGCTCCAGCGCGTACCCGCGCCGTTTCTGGAACTCCTGCGCGAAATCCTGCGACCACGGCAGCACCCGGTACGGTTGCGGGCGCAGGAACAGGCTCATCAATGACGGCTCGTCGGTGAACGTGGCGATAAACCAGTGACCGAGATCGTTGCCGAGCCGGCGGGCGTAGGCGTCGTGCGTCAGTTCAAGGAAACGGGCGGTCGGTTCCGCGCGGAGCAGGTTGATGTACGGTCGCGTCTCGAAGACGTTCGCCGTGGCGTGGGTGCCCTCGTAAATCCGGTCCTCGGTGACGGCAAAGACGCGCCAGTTGCCGGCCGGCAACGTGGCGGTGCGGAGATTTTGCGTCAGGTCAACAGTGGCCTGCGGCGAAACCGCCGCGGCGCAGATGAGTTTGCCCGGTGGCAGGTCGAGTGCGACAGTGCCGCCGGTGCTGTTTGTTTCGGCGATGAGCAGGCCGCGCGGTTCCCATTCCGGATGTCCTTCCAACGTCAGCCCGCCGGCGGCGCCGGACGGGTAGCCTTGTTCGTCGTAGAGCCACATCGCCATGCCGTCCTGTTTCGCTTCGTGAACGATGCGGACAAACGCCTGCCAGTTCGTCTCGCTGCGCAGGTAGTCCTTGAACGAGACGTTGCTGACGAAACCGCCGAAGCCTTGCGCCTTGAGTTTTGCGAGCAGTTCATCCTGCTGGCGTGGCTCGATGGGGACACCGTGGATGATCTTGAGGATGCGGAACCGGGCGGGCGGCTCGGCAACCTGCGCGGCAGCTTGGTGCAACGACAGCGCGGCGACACACACGCACAACAGCGTCTTCAAGATTTCAACCCGGTGAGGTTGACTTCGAGTCGCTTGTTCTCCTTAAGCAGTTCGCCCATCGTCAGCTTCGTGCCGCGCGCGGCGGCTTCGCGTCCGAGAATCGCCGTCAACGTGGCGTCCACGACGCGTTTGACGGTGGGGTTGGCGTAATCATTCTCGCTGATCGCCTTGTGGAATGCGGCGACACTGCGTTTCGGACCGTCGGCGTCCACGGGGCCGCCGCCGAAATGTTTTGGGCCGCCCTTGAGGAAGGACTTGCCCCAGTAGTTAATCTCGGCGGACGCCGACTGGCCGAACACGGAACAGATGAGGCGCTCCGGGGCGTTGTTCTTCAGCGCCTGGCCGCAATGGTTCAACACGAGGCCGTCGGCAAACGCGTAGATGACCTCCGTCACGTCGTTCATGTCGCCGTGCGGCTCGATCCGGCAGATGCGCGATCTGCCGATGGCGCTGACCGGCCGGCTGCCTGCGACCCACAACGCCGCCTCCAGCGCGTGCACGTCGAAACAGGCGATCCGTCCGCCGCCGAGCGCCACGTCGGCCATCCAGACGCCTTCGCGCAGCCGGCTCTCGATGGTGGCCGTCTTCGGCGGGTCAGCTCGGCCGCCGCCGCACCCGAGCGTCGTCAGGAACGCGAGCTTGCCGAGACCGCCGTCGTGAATGCGTTGGACGACCTCGATGTTGGTCGGGTCGGTTGTGATCTGCGTGTCCACAAAGACGCAGCGTTTCTTCTGCGCGAGCGCCTCGATCTGCAAACACCCCGGCACATCCACTGCCACCGGCGAGGCGAGAAAGACGTGGCAGTTCGCGGCGACCGCCGCCGCGGCATGGTCCGGCAGAAAATACGGCGGCGCTTCCAGCGCGACGGCCTCGACACCGCTCGCGAGGAGCTTCTTGTAGCCGTTCAGGCCGGAGAAGCAGCGCGGCGGTTCGACGCCGAGCGTTTTGCCGGTTTCTTGCGCGACTTCGGGGAAGTAATCGGCAACGGCGTGAAGTTCGTAGCCGCCGTGTTCCTTGAAGAGCGCGGCGAGTTGGTTGCCGCGTTCGCCGCAACCGATGATGCCGAGTTTGATTTTGCTCATGCTTTCAAGCCGGTAAGCTTGGCGTCGAGACGTTCCTTGGAGCGCATCAGTTCCTCCCAGGTCACGGTGCGGCCGGTGTAGGCGGCGGTGCGGCCCATGATGGCGACGAGAGTGCTCATCACGCTCGGCGCAACGGTCGGATTCGTCGCGTTCTTGGCGGTGATGCTTTCGTGGAAGGTCTTGATGTTGGTGACGGCGCCGTCCTTGTAGATGCCGGGGCTTTTGCCGCCGCGGTAGAACGTGTCAGCGCCGCCGCGGATCATCACGTCGCCGCCGTAGTTGGTCAGCAGTGCGCCCGTGGTGCCGTACATCTTGTTGATGATGCCGCCGGGGGCGTCCACGTCGTATTGGCGGGAGCTGAAGGTGATGCCGACTTTGTTCGGGTACTCGTACACGCAGGTGAAATAGTCCCAGCAATCGCCGACATCCACGCGCGATTTTCGTCCGCCGAGGCCGGTGCAATGGAGCGGCGCGGCGTTGTTCATCGCCCAATTCATCACGTCGAGCGTGTGGATGTTTTGCTCGACGATGATGTCGCCGGAGAGCACCTGGTCGAAGGCCCAGTTGCGGAGGCGGTCTTCCTGCGTCTTGACCTCGCCCTTCTTGTGGAGCCGCCCGGTGTGGTAGAGTGATTCGCCAAAGACCATCGTACCAAGTGCGCCGGCGTGGACGCGTTTCATCGCCTCGATGAAATACTGGTCAGCGCGCGTCTGGAAATCCACCAGGAACACAAGTCCCTTCTTGCCGGCAGCCAGTCCGGTCTGCTTGATGGACACGCATCCCGGCACGTCCACGGCAATCGGCTTGGCGGCGTAAACGTGCAGGCCCGCCTCGACTGCCGCGTGCGCCTGTTCCGGACGGAAATACGGCGGACTGATGATGGCGACGGCGTCGATCCCGCCCTTGGCGATCATTTTCTCGGCGCACTTCAGGCCAGTGAACGTCTGCTCGGGTTTGAGTTGCTGTTTGGCTGCGACGGTGTCCACGCGGTCTTGGAAAAAGTCCGCCACCCCGGCGATCTGGTAGCCGCCGTGCTCGGCAAACAGATTAGTAATCCAACTGCCGCGTCCGCCGCAACCGATGATGCCGAGGCGGATCTTGGAGTTGGCTTCCGCGCCGCGCACAAGCGACGGTTTGATGATGGTGAATGCAGCCGCGGTGGCGAGGCTGCTGGTGATGAATTGACGGCGGTTCATGGTTGGTTCCTTTCGTTGAGTTTGCGCCACGCGGCCATCGAGCGGGCGAGATGTTCGCGCGCGTCGCCGCCAATACCGAAGCATTGGAGGCCGATGGGACCTTTGTAGCCGAGTTCGTTCAGGGTTTTCAAGAATGTCGCCATATCGAAGTTGCCGGAGTCGAGCGGCTGGATGTAATGCGTCCAGCCGGGCTTGTCGTCGCGCTCGTCGGCGCCGTTGATCGAGACGGCAAAGAGACGCGGCATCGCTCGTTGAAGCCGTGTCTTGTAATCGCGGTCTTCGCAGACACGGAGCCAATGGCAAAGGTTGAACATCGCGCCGACGTTCGGGCGGTCCACTTTCTCAGCAACGCGCATGGCGTCCTCGATGCGCTCGATCCAGTTTTTGGTGTGCGGGTAGAGCAACAACTGCGAGCCGGACTCGCGGGCGAGGTCGGACATCTCGCGGATGATTGCGACGGCGCGTTCGTCGGCGGAAGTATCGGATGGTTTGGCGCCGTTCATGATCAGGAGAAACTGGACGTTGCGGCCTTTGACGAGCGCGAGGACTTCCTTGAAACGTTGCTGGTCGTACGCCGGTTTGTTCGTGGCGATGTTGACGGTCATCGTGATCTGATAAAGTTTCAGCCCGGCATCGTCGAGCGACTTGATCCGCTCCTCGACCTTGTCGAGCCAGATGTGGCCGACGCCGTCGTAGCCGAATTCCTTCAACATCGCGGCCTGTTCGGTGAAGTTGCGTTTCTTCGCGTCGTGCCAGTCAATGCAGAACGGGAAGAACGGTTGCGCCGAGAAACTGTTGCCGGCGAACAGAACGATGAGCGTGGCGATCAGGGCATGTTTTGAAATGCCGAGGTAGGGGCGACCCGCCGGGTCGCCCGCTGACTGCACGTGACGGCCGGCGAGTAGAATGATGAGAGCGGTGATTATGCGATGCATGATGTCAGCGTCCAAGGTTCGCGCATGGCGCGGCTGCGCATGCGGTTTGCGGTTTCGTCGTTGAGGAACTCTTCCTTCACCGGGTCCCAGCGGAGTTTGCGGCCGAGCAGCATGGCGATGTTGCCCATGTGCATCACCGTCGCGCAACGATGGCCGATCTCGGCCGGGAAATATGGGTCGAGCCGGGTCTTGACGCAGTCGAGGAAGTTGCGGTGCTCGCCGGCGGGACAGGTGTAGAGTTTCAACTCCGTCGAGCCGATGAGCGTGTCGAGGATTTCCTTCGAGCTGGCGGAAAGCGGGCCACGCCAGCCAGTGCATTCGATCCAACCGCCGGTGCCGATGAACCGAATGCGGACGCCGCGGTCATCCACGGACATCTCGACGCCGTTGGCGTAGCGGTAGTGAAGCTCGAAGTCGTAGAACGTGTTGTAGAGACCTTCTTCCAAGCGTTTGCCGGTGCCCTCAACGGCGACGGGGCCGGTGTGCTCGGTGTCGTTGCCCCACTGGGCGGTGTCGAGCAGGTGCGCGCCCCAATCGGTGAGCATTCCGCCGGAGTAATCGAAGACCCAACGGAAATTCCAGTGACAACGTGCCTCGCAGTACGGCGCTACCGGCGCCGGGCCGAGCCACATCTCGTAATCGAAACCTTCCGGCACCGGCTGCGGCGTCGAATCGCCGGCTCCTCTGTTGCCGGATGGCAGACCGACTTCGATGCGCTGCAACTTGCCGATGCGGCCGTTGCGAACGATCTCGGCAATCCGGTGATATTGGTACACTGACCGGTCCTCGGTGGAGGTCTGAAAAATCTTCCCGAACCGGCGCGCCGCATCGCTCTGGACGCGGCCTTCTTCGATGGTCAACGTCGGCTTCTCGCAAATCACGTCCTTGCCAGCGCGCAACGCCATCAACGAGATCGGTGTGTGCCAGTGATCCGGAGTCGAGATCATCACTGCGTCAATGTCGCGCCGCGCGATAATCTCCCGGAAGTCGCCGTATATCGCGCAGTCGGTGTTGCCGTACTTCTGGTTCACCATGTCGCGCGCGTCTTCCATCCGTTTACGCACAACGTCACAAACCGCGACGACCTGCGCGTCGGGCAGCGGGAGAAAACTGCGCAAGTTCATTCCGACGCCGTGGCTGCCGGTGCCAATCATGCCGATGGTGACCCGCTCGCTCGGTGCGGCGTGCAACCGTGTGCCCCAGAGCGCCGCGGCGCTGGCAACAAGAAATTGCCGGCGCGTGATCATGGATTCAGTTTCCTCCAGCCGTTCATCGAACGGGTTAGACTTTCCTTCACCGGCAACTTCACGCCGAAGGCTTGCAGACCGATGGGGCCGGTGTAGTTCAGTTCCTTCAACTTCCTCAACACGATGCCAACATCGTAATCACCTTCATCGAGCGGGAGTATCAAGCGTGCAAAGTTCTTGTCGTTGGCATAGTGGTACGCGCCGTTGATGGTGACGAGAAACAAGTGCGGCGCAGCTTCCGCGAGCAACTCCGGTATCTTCGCCTCGTCACCGGCCATCAGACAGTGACAGAGGTTGAACGTCACGCCGAAGTTTTTCCGGTTCACCTTCTTGGCGACGCGTACGGCGTCCTGCACGCGCTCGGCCCAACAGCCTTTGTGCGGGTAAATGGCGACGCGCAGTCCATTGGCGGCGGCGAGGTCAGCGAGCCGGAACAAAACCGGAACAGCAACCTCATCGCCGTCGGGCGAGGAACACGGGAAATCCTTGCTCTTGATCGGCATCCAGATGACGGCGCCAGTGCCTTTCAACGCGACGATATCGGCTTCCAATTGCGGCGACCACGTCAGGTTCGACTTCGTGAGCGTCGCCCCGGTGTAGATGGCAAACAGCTTCAGGCCGCGCTGCCGGACTTGCTGCGCCTCGGCGGCGAGTTGTTCCGGCGGCCCCGCTTTCCAGCCGATGCCGGCGTAGCCGAGCTGCTTGACGGTGTCGAGTTCATCGAGGTTCCGCACGGCAGTGTCCATCGCGAAGAACGGGTTGCCGGCGTGGACGGCGCCGGCCAACAAGAGTAAGACGAGGACTGCGAGCGAGCGTTTCATGGTTCGTGGATTGGACGGCAAACAGCCAGAAAAGTTCATAATCCAGCCTGCTCCCAAGGAAAATCTTCCGTTCCACAATTAAAGCAACGTGGCTTCGACTGGTGATTGTACGCGAGACCAAGTTGTTCAGCACACTGCAAGATGATCTTCTTGGCTTCACTCTCACCCAGTGATTGGATTGCGAACTGAAATACCATCTGAAGATGCGCGTCACGGCATTTCCAGTTGTCTGCGCGGTGTGCCACCTGAACGTCGAATAGATCTAACCAATGGTGCCCATCTTTGCCGGGGGCCGTGGAGAACTGACCCAGAAAAGTGTCTTGTGTGGCCACGAGATTGACCAGATACCTGACGCCAAATTGATAGTCTGCATAGTGCAAGATACGCTTTGCGAGATAGATGAATGACCAGATCAGTCCGATTAGAGGAACGTAACGAAAAACCTTGATACCTCGTCCCTGTCCCAAAATTCGGGCTATCCTCCGGTCGCAGTACTCGATTGCTCCACTACGTTCCATGCGGAGGAAACGCATCCAGTGATCTTCCGTCTTTTCTTGCACGGAATAATCAGACTCGTAGAAAATTACAGACTTGGCCGTCGTGAGCACCTGCGTAGGAATAGCGAATGTTGCAAATGGTCCGGTACCCTGTGGTTTGCTGTTGTGCAATGTCTGAGCAAGGTCGGCAAGATCGAGATTTAGCGGCTCATTTGACACAGGCTCAATTACGAGAGCGAGTTTTCCCATCCACTGTTCCGGCTGTGGATTCCCTTCATCTGGCTTCAGTTCCAACCAATGTAGCCGCCTAGTCCATTCATTTTGACCGAAAGAGACGCTGTCAGGGTCGGAGTAGCCATTTCGTTCTGCGAATACCGGCTTAATCGTGGGTATTAAAACTTGCGATGACGGTTCTGGTCGTTCGACCACAGGATTGACAAGAAGATCCTCTCCCACTCCCCCACCAAGGTGTTGGCCGTTTGGAGTTCGCAAGACGAAATCACCATCACCATCAATATGACCGAAAGCCGGCGTTTGGTGAGATCGATTATCTGTACCAACTTTCTGGTACACATAGTTCATCAGGTGAGAAGCTGTCAGCACGCCGCTCTCTGTAGCCGCTTTCCCTTTCAATCCTTCCAAGAGGTATCCGGTGAAGATTGAGTTGTTCCCGGTTGGCCCCCCGCCATCAGCTACGGTTTCGTCTGCTTTGCCAGCGGTAATAACTTGCCTCGAAAGTCGCTGAAGCATGTTGCTGACAAATCGTTTGTCTCCAATCCCGGTTGCCCGCTGAATAGCAAGTCCGCTGTAACACGCGTCCATTACGAACAGGATGTGCTTCGCCGGGATGATCTCCGCGTTTCGGGTCAGTTCATCCCAGCGGATAAGTGTGCTTCTATCATCCGTCCTCCCGTCCACGGGAATCAAGTACCCAATTGCTCCACGCTGCCCGGAAACCGTAGCTCCATGACCAGCAAAGAACACAAACAACCTGTCATCAGTAGCAACAGACTCAAACGCCAAGAACCGTCTCAGAATCGTGGTCTTCGTTGCCTGATCATCCAGCAGAAGAGTGACGTTTGCTTCAGGAAAGTCTAACTCTTTAATGAGCGTTACCGCGACCGATTCTGCATCTGCACGAGCGACACCGAGCGGATTAACATGTTGGTACTTGTTAATTCCAATTATCAGCGCATGACTGTTGCTATAGCGCGGACTGTAATTCCAAGTACTCATTGTCCTTCATGCGGCGAGCAGGCGACGGACAAACTCGGCGTTGCGACGAGTGTCGGCGACTGGGTTTTTCGACGGGTTGGAGGTTTCGAGCACGATCCAGCCATTGTACTTGATGTCCTTGAGGGCGGCGACGATTGGCTCGAAATAACCTTTTCGGTCTTCGAGGTACTGCGGTCCGTTCTTGAAATGGACCTGCGCGACGCGGTGTTTCAACAGACGAAGCTCCGCCGGGACGTTGTAGCCTTTGCTGACGCCGGTGTTGAAGACATCGTAGTACACCTTCACGGAGTCGTGGCCGATCCGGTCGAGGATGCGGATGTTCTCGGTGGCGGGGAGAGTGTTCTCGATGGCCAGTATGACACCGGCCTTCTTGGCGCGCGGGGCGGCGTCACGGAGACGCTGGACGACGACATCAACGTCCTGCTTTTTGACCTTTCCATCGGCGTCGAGCAGGTCGCCCTTGCTGAAGAAGGCGACGAGAATGACTTTCGCGCCGAGGTCGCGGGCGGCATCAATGCTCTGTTCGAGCCACGACGGGCCGCGCGGGTCGCTGGCGAGCGGCGCGCTGTTCAATATGCCCACCATCAGCGACGGCACCACCAAACCGGTTTGCTGCATCTGTTCCTTGTAGCCGCGTCGGACCGTTTCGTCGGCGATCTCAAGACGGTCTGCGGGGACCTTGCCGACCCTGAGTTCGACGCCTTCCAGTCCGGCTTGTTTGGCTTCAGGAAGACTGATCGCGCAACTGCCGAGTCGGATACGCGCCGGTTCCGCAGCCTGCAACTTGGTGAGCCACGCGGCCCCGGCGGCGGTCAGGGCGGTGCGGGTAATGAATTCGCGGCGGGTCAGGTTCATGTCTTCAATCCTTTCAGGTTCACTTCGAGTTTCTTGTTTTCCTTGAGCACTTCATCCATCGTCAGCTTCGTGTGGCGAGCGGCGGCTTCGCGGCCAAGGATGCACGTCAGACAACCATCCACGGAACGTCGGACAGTAGGGTTACTAAAATCACTCTTCGTCACGGCGTCATAGAACGACGCGATGTTCCGCTGCGCGCCGGCCTGGTAAAGATTTTGCACCGCGCCGCCGCCGAAGTGTTTCGGGCCGCCGCGGAGAAAGGCTTTGCCCCAGTAATCAATCTGCGCGTAGGCTGTCGGGCCGTAAATGCGACAGGTGAGCGCGCCTTCGGTGTTGTTCTTGAGGCCTTGGCCGGAGTGATTGAGGAGGAGGCCGTCGGCGAACTCGAACACGACTTGACAGACATCGCGCGAATCGCCGTGCGGATTCTCGCGACAGATGCGCGAGGCGCCCATTGCACTGACGGGACGTGCGCCCGCGACCCAGAGCGCGGCGTCAATGGCGTGGATGTCGAAGTTGCCGATGAAATCGCAGCCGAGCGCGATGTCGTTGACCCAGATGAGGTGTTGGAGCCGGCTCTCGATGGTGTCGGTCAACGGCGGATCGGCGAAGCCGCCGCAGTAACCGAACGTTGTCATGTAAGCGATCTTGCCGAGGCCGCCTTCGTGGATGCGCTGGACGACGCCTTGGTTGAACGGGTCGGTCGGCATCTGGTAGTCCACGAGGAAGACGCGCTGCTTTTGCGTCGCTGTTTTGCCCGCCGCCTCGATGACGAGACAACCGGGCACGTCCACGGCGACCGGCTTGGCCATGTACACATGCAGCCCGGCGGCGACCGCTACGGTGGCGTGTTCCGGGAAGAAATACGGCGGCGTTTCAAGCGCAACGGCCTCGATGCCGCTCCCGATGACTTTCTTGTGCGCGGACAGCCCGCTGAACCGTCGCGCTTGATCCGCGCCGAGTTCATTACCGGCGGTGTCGGCGACCTGCGGAAAGTAATCGGCGACGGCATGAATGTCGTAGCCGCCGTGCTGGCGGAAGAGGTTGGCGATCCATTTGCCGCGTCCGCCGCAACCGACGAGGCCGAGCTTGATCTTACGGGTGAACTTCGGCGCGTCCGCCGCCAGATTCAGGACCGGCCTGAGGAGCGAGACGGAGGCCGCCGCGGCTACAGCGTGACCGATGAACTTGCGTCGGGTCAGTGTGTTCATGGTGTTCCTTTCGACGGCGACGTGTTGCTGCTATTCACACGCCAACGTTCGGCGGCGACTATGCGGTTTCCCGTCTGCCGGTGTCAAGGCGGCACGTTGCGCGGCCGGAACAAAACCGGCTTGTCCGCCGCAACCCGGCGGAGGCGGAAACATCAGCGTTTCGCAAAACCACTTTCCCGGAAACGGGAAATCAGGCTCGACAAGCCACGCCTTTCTTTGTAGAGGAAGAGCGGAAGCGAAGCGGCAAGTTGAGGTAAACACTTGCTCCATTCGTGGCAACCGTCAGTCGGTGGGGAATGAGAATGGAATTACGCGCTACAACGCAGGGCATCGCCAACTGTGGTCAAACCGCAGCGTTCTGCTCGTTTCTTTCATCCCACCATCACATCCTTCAAGAAAGGAGCCCTCAATGAACTCACGCAAAGCAATCGTGTTGTGTCTTCTATCTTTCGCACTGGCAGCCGCAGCGCAGGCCCAAGTGCCGCAGATGATCAACTACCAAGGCCGCATCACCATCGGCGGCACCAACTTCGACGGTACGGGTTGGTTTAAGTTCGCCCTTGTGGACGGGGCAGGAGCGACCACCTACTGGAGCACCGGCGCCGACGCCGTGTCCGTCCCCGTAACCAAAGGATCGTACGCGGTGCTGTTGGGCGATGCCGGCATGACTCCCATTCCCGTTGCCATTTTCACCAACGCTGACGTGCGGCTGCGAGTCTGGTTTGCCGACGGCACGAACGCGTTGCAGCAACTCAGTCCGGACCAACGCATCGCCGCGGTTGGATATGCGATGATGGCCGCCAATGTTTCGGATGGCGCGATCACCAGCAACAAACTCGCCGCCAGTGCGGTCACCAGCAACGCACTTGCCGCCTGTGCGGTTACCACTTCGGCGCTGGCTACCGGGGCGGTCACTACTTTGGTACTCGCCACTGGAGCGGTCGGCAGCGTGCAATTAGCCCCAGGAGCAGTCACCTCCTCAGCGATCGCCACCGGAGCAATCGGCAGCGCACAACTTGCCGTGCTCACCACGAACCTGTTCATGCAGCAGGGGGCTGACAACTCCGTGCGTTGGGGCGTGGGCGTCGGGAACTTTACCGACCCCGTCAGTGTCGTGCATCCGAACGCACTCCTGTTCTCCGAGAATGAAGTGCCTCGACTCGCGATGACGACGGGTGGGCAGCTCTATGCCAACGGGGATATTTTTGCCAATGGCACTGTTTGGGCCGATGGGTTCTCGAGTGGCGGGTTGGCTGATATTAGCGACATCTCGGCCGTGAACATAACTGCCCTGAACTTGGACGTGCATGGCTCGAAGAACTTCGTTCAAACACATCCCACAGACCCAACCAAGGAGATTGTCTATACGTGCCTGGAGGGACCGGAGTCCGGCACGTATGTGCGCGGTTCGGCGGAGATGGTCAACGGCAAGGCGGTGATCAAGTTGCCGGACCACTTCGGCATGGTCACGAGCGCGAAGGGGCTGACCGTGCAACTGACCTCGCGGGGAACGTGGCTGGAATTGTATGTGACCACGGCAACGGTCGAGCAGGTGACAGTGGGCGAGGCGCAGAGCCGGAGCGGGCATTTCGACTACCTCGTACAGGGAGTGCGCTTGGGATACGAAAACAAACCCGTGGTTCGCGAACGCAAAACCGCCGGAGCAAAAAGATGAATCCGACTCGCTGGAGATTTCGCCGGATGATGTTGAACCTGTTGAGGTCGGCGCCATACGTTGTGGCGTTGAGCTTCACGAAGCATCTCCGCGTGGCCCTCATCGCATATATTACCCTGCTTAGTGTCTCGCCGTTCACTTTCGGGGCCAGCGTCACCGGCGCGTTTGACAGTGGGGGCGGGATTTCGACCAGCGCGAGTTACGTAGTGACGTCCAGTCTCGGCCCCATTGGTGGCAACTCCGCCGGTGGTTCAGTAAGTAACAGCGGCGGTGGTACCGTTACCCAGCCTAACGTGAAGACGCTGAGCATCTCCGCTGCGCCGTCTTCGGTCAACCAAGGCAACACCAGCCAACTCAGCGGCACAGCGACGATGGATGACGATTCGCATACGGCGTTGACTGGCGGTGATATCGCTTGGAGTTCTGTCACTTATCCGTTTCAGTCGGTTGGGAGTAACGGCGTACTGACAGCGGTGGCCAACGTCTATGCGACCGCTGCCGGAACGGTCAACGGTTCCTACGATGGCGTCCCGGGCAGCAGGAGTGTGCAGGTTCTCGGTCCATACGCCAGCGCCGGTATTCCCGATGCGTGGTTCATCCAGTACTTCGGAGCGCCGCCCAATCCGAATGCTGCTCCGGACAAGGACGTAACAGGCACGGGCCAGAACAACCTGTTCAAGTACGTGGCGGGATTGGACCCGACCAACGCCGCGTCGCGGTTCGTCCTGCGGCTCGCCGCTGTGCCCGGTCAGCCGGGCCAGAAGAAGTTGATCTTCACGCCGCGATGGAGCGACCGGGCCTACACGCCGGTCTTCCGCACGAATCTGGTCAGCGGCGCGGATTGGGCCGCGCTGACCAACACGAACGTCAACGACAACGGCGCCGAGCGCACCGTGATTGACTTGAATGCGAGTGGTCCACAGAAGTTCTACCAGATCAAGATCACCTATCCGTAGCCGCCGGACTTGTCCGCCGCAGCCACGGCAGAGGCGGAAACACGACGTGACTACATCGGCAGTTCTTTGATCCGGATGTTGCGGAAGGAGACGACGTTGTTGTGGTCCTGGAGAAGGATGTGGCCTTCCTTCTGTTGGGCATAACCATCCATCTTCTTGAACTTGCTGGCCTCGATGTGCGCCTTGAACTCAGGCGATGTGCGGTCGTACTCGACCACCTTTCCGCCATTGAGCCAGTGCTCGACGTGGTTGCCGTTGACGACGATGCGGCCTTCGTTCCATTCGCCGATAGGCTCGACCTTCTTGTCGGCGCGCGCGGGGATGAGGTCGTAGAGCGAGCCGACGGTGCGGTTGCCGTTGATGCCGAGCTTGGCGTCGGGATGCTTGTCGTCGTCGAGGACCTGAAACTCGCAGCCGACGGACTTGTTCTTCTCCGGCTCGATGAAATACTTCACGCCGCTGTTGGCGCCGGGGGTGAGCTTGAACTCAAAGCGCAGGTCGAAGTTGGCGTACTTCTTTGCGGTGATGATGTCACCGCCTTTCTTGCCGAGGACGGTGAGGACGCCGTCTTTGATTTCCCAGCCGTCGCTGGGGAAGTCGGAGTCTTTGATACTGCGCCAGCCGGCGGAAGTCTTGCCGTCGAAGAGCGGCTTGAAACCGTCGTCCGCCGCGAAACCGCTGCCGATCATCATTGCCGCGCACGCACCCGCCGCCAGCCATCGTGTCATCTTCATAAGTTTCCTCTCGATTGGGCGCGCAGCCTATCAAAGCGCCGCGCGCATCACCAGTGCTTTCCTTTTTTGACGGACTGGGGTAAAAGGCATTCACCATGAACAAACCATTACTTCTCCTCCTCGCTGTCACATTCCTCGCGCCGCTCGCCCGCGCCGAGCGCGTCAAACTTCTCCCCGCCGGCGATCCCAGCATCGTCGCCGGGCAGGAGACCGATAGCGACCCGACCGAACCGACCGTTGACATCTGCCTCGCGCCGAAAGAAACCGCTAACGGCACCGCTGTCGTCGTCCTGCCCGGCGGCGGCTACGGGCACCTCGCGATGGACCACGAAGGCAAACAGATCGCCGAGTTCTTCAACGCTAACGGCATCGCCGCGTTCATCACGCGTTACCGCCACGCGAAACGTTATCAGCACCCGATCCCGATGCAGGACGCGCAGCGCGCCATCCGGTTCGTCCGCGCCAACGCCGCGCGTTTCGGTGTGAAGCCAGACCGCATCGGCGTCATGGGCTTCAGCGCCGGGGGGCATCTGGCGGCGACGGTGTCCACACAGTTTGAAACTGTGGACGGCGTTTCGAGCCGGCCGGACTTCTCGATCCTCTGCTACCCGGTGATTTCGTTTGTCGAATTTACACACCAAGGCTCGCGCAAGAACCTGCTCGGCGAGGATCCATCGCCGGAGTTGGTGAAACGAATGAGCGCGGAGTTGAGCGTCACCAAGGATACGCCGCCGGCGTTCCTGTTCCACACCGATGCGGACACCGGCGTGCCGTCGGAGAACAGCATCCTTTACTACCGCGCGCTACGACAGAACAAGATTCCCGCTGAGCTTCACATTTACCGTCCCGGCAAACACGGCCTCGGTCTGGCGAAGGATCATCCGCAGTTGTCCACGTGGAGCACGCTGTTGCTCAACTGGATGACGGGCATCGGCCTGAAGTAAGTTGAAATCGGTAGGGGCGAGCCGCCGGGTCGCCCGCAGCAGACCCACGGACGAGCCGGCGGCTCGTCCCTACCGCTGACCTATGCAGTACAAGGCGTGGAGCGTTCGCAGGTAGATGCGTCCGTCGCAAATGGACGGCGTGGCGAACCCGCCGTCGCCGAGATTGTTCTTGGCGACCAGTTCGAACTGGCGGCCTTCCTTGAGCACAAACATCACGCCATCTTCGTTGACGACGTAGATGTGGCCGTTGGCGAGCACCGGCGACGAACTGAATCCGCCCTCCAGTTTTTGGCTCCAGATTTCCGCGCCGTCGTCGGCGTTGAAACAGGTGAACTTGCCGTTGTCGTGCGCCATGTACAACAGGCCGTCGTGCAACAACAGCGACGGGATATACGTGGCGTTGCCGGGTTTGGACCAGACCCGATGGGTGGCGGTGACATCGTTGGTGCCGTCGGCGCGGATGCAGAGCAGGTTGCGCTGCGGAAAACCGCCACTGGAATAAATCCGCTCCCGGTCGAAGATGATCGTGGTGTTGGCGGCGCTGGACGGGCCATCGCAGGTCCAGAGCGGATTGCCGGTTGATGGGTCGTAGCTGTAGGTCTTGAACGGTCCGGGAATGAGCAGTTGGTCCCGGCCAGCAACGCGTCCCACCATCGGGCTGGCGTAGTTGCCTTTGTCGTAATTGTCGCGCCCGATTCGCCACGCCACTTCGCCGGTGCGCCGTTGGAGGGCGATGAGGAAACTCCCTTCCACGCTGTCCCCCGCGACAATCACCATCGAGCCGTACAACACCGGCGATGCGCCGTAGCCGTGCATGGACTTGAACGCGCCGAGCCGTTTCTGCCAGACGATCTTGCCGTCGAGGTTCAACGCCGTCAACCAGAGCGCCTCCTGCACGGCAAACGGAATGAACACCAGTTCGCCGTCGCATGCCGGGGTCGAGGAGGCGTGGGAGTTTTTCTTGTGCCGGTGGATCAATCCGCCCCGGTGAATCTCCGTTTTCCACAACGGCCGGCCTGTGTTGCGGTCGAAACAAAGCAGCGACTGGGTCTCGGCCTCGTCGTCGGCGGTGGCCAGTATCACGCGGTTGCCGTACAGAATCGGGGAGCCGTGTCCGCGTCCCGGCACGTCCGCCTTCCAGAGGATGTTTTCGGTGGCTGACCATTTCAGCGGCGGCGCCTTCTTTCCCAGCGCGATGGCGTCGAGGTTCGGCCCGCGCCACCACGGCCAGTCGTCGGCAAGGGAAACGGTTGCGGTCAGGACAAACAGGGCTAGCCATCGCATCATCATGGCCAGTCCTGTAAAACAGTTTTGCGAAATTTGCAACTCCGACGAAAACGCTCGCCACCGGTTGCCGGCGCGGATACAACCGCTGCGAAATGGCTGTGACGGAACGAGGATTGTGGCGTTGGCTGCGGACGGCGGCGCTCTTGTTGGGGGTCGCCGCCTGTTCCCGCGTGGCGGAGGAAGAGAACGCGACGGTCGAGCCGCGCACCGCGCAGATCACGGCGCGAACGCAGGAAATGACGATCTTGTTCGGGGGCGACACCGCCTTTGGCGAGAGCTACGGGGACCAGCAGAAACAACTGCTTCGGGAGTGCGGCTATGATTATCCGCTCGCGAAACTCAAACCGCTGATGGAACTGGCCGACTTCTCCGTGCTCAACCTGGAAACACCGGTCTGCCATCCGTTGCAATCGCCGTTGGAGGGAAAGGGCGCTTACATCCACTGGACGCATTGGGAGCAGGCGCCCGCCACGCTGCAAGCGCACGGCGTCCGCCTCGTGTCGCTCGGCAATAATCACGGGTTCGATTACGGCATCGCCGGACTGGAGGAATCCTTCCGCTCGCTCCAGCGCCATCAGATCGAGTGGATCGGCGCCGGGACAAACCGCGCGGAAGCGGTTCGTCCGTGGGTGGCGGAGTTGGACATCGCCGGGCAGCGGCAATATCTGGCCGTGTTGGCGGGCTTTGAGTATCAACATTCCTACCGGATGCGGTATCGTTACTCCTATGCCACGCGGAAACAGCCGGGAATGGCGCGCTTGGAACCCGCCATCCTGGCCCGCCAGATCAACGCGTTGAAGGCGCGCTACCCCGGCATCTACATCGTCGTCTTTCCCCACTGGGGACAGAACTACGCCTGGCGCGAACCCAAACAGGCGGAAGCGGCCCGCCGGCTGATTGACGCGGGAGCGGACTTGATCTTGGGCCACAGCGCGCACCGCTTCCAGCAGATCGAACAATACCGCGGCCGCTGGATCGTTTACAGCCTCGGCAACTTCATGTTCAACTCGCCGGGCGGCTACGCGCAGACCCACTCGCCTCCGTACAGCCTCGTGGCGCTCCTGACGTTCCGGGGACAAGCCAAAAGCCTGAAACTGTACCCGATCCTCTCCGACAACAACCGCACCGGCTATCAACCGCGCCCGCTCGACCCGGCCGAGTTCGATGACGCCGTCCGCATTCTCCGCGGCAACAGCCCCGACCTCCAGCCCCGCCTCGGCGAAGACCGGGCCGGCCGCCACCTCGAATGGTCACTTGACCCGTCATCACCAGCGCGATAAACAAAAGGTCCACCATGAACAGCAAACAACGTTGTCTCGCCGCCATTCACGGCAAACCCGTTGACCGCGTGCCTGTCTTTCCGCTGCTGATGTTTCTCGCCGCTGACCGTGCCAAGATCAGCTACCGCCGCTTTGCCACCGACGGCGTGGCGTTCGCGGACGCGCAGTTGAACATGCGCGAGCGATTCGGCATTGACGCCATCACGGCGTGCTCTGACGCGTTCCGCCTGCCTGCCGACCTCGGCGGCGTAATGGCGTTTCCCGAAGAAAAACCACCGTACACAACCGAGCCGCTGGTGCGGTCGAGCGCCGACGTTGACAAACTCGGCCATCCCGATCCCTCGCAAGGACGGATGGGCGACCGTTGTCGCGCCGTGCGCGAGATGGTGAAGGCCGTCGGCAACGAATGCCTCGTGCTCGGCTGGGTGGAGATGCCGTTTGCCGAAGTGTGCAGCCTGTGCGGCGTCAGCGATTTCATGCTGATGATGATTGACGACCCGCCGCTGGCGCACCGGCTTCTGGAGTTCGTCACGGAACTGGAGATTGAATTTGGCCGAGCGCAGATCGAGGCCGGCGCGCCGATGATCGGCGCGGGCGACGCCGCAGCGTCGTTAATCTCGCCGGAGATGTACCGCGAGTTCGCATTGCCCTACGAACAACGCGTCTGCGAAGGCATCCATCGCGCCGGCGGGCTGGTCAAGCTGCACGTCTGCGGCAACACCAACGCGCTGTTGCCCGACATGGCGCGTTGCGGCGCCGACCTGTTCAACGTGGATCACATGGTCGAGTTGAAGCGCGCCGTCGAGGTGTACGGCAGTGACGGGAAATGTTTCAAAGGCAACCTCAATCCCGTTGCCGACATGTTGCAGGCGGCGCCGGAACAATGCCGGAACAAATCGCTGGAGTGCCTGCGCGTGGCGCGCGGCTGCCGTTACATGCTCAGCCCCGGCTGCGAGGTGCCGCCGGGCGTGAGCGACGAAGTGTTTGCCGCGTTCTGCCGTGCCCCTACAGATCACACCTGATCCGGCAAGACGTACGGCTTGCGGTAGGTTGGGCGGAGATATTTGTTGGAGACGTCGTTATTGGTGAAGCGTTCGGTCTTGGCATCGAAATACAGTTTCTTGTTGCCGGTGCGATACGCGATGTTGGCGAGATGCTCCAGACTGGCGCTGAGATGGCCTTGCTCGATGTCGCCGTTGGGCTGACGCCGGGTGCGAATGCAATCAATGAAGTTCGGCAGATGCCATTTGTCGGGATGATAGCCTTTGTCCTGCGCAACGAGTTTGCCACCGGCCTGGAAGACCTGCCAGCCGGCGCCGTGCCGGCCCAGATACATCATCCGCTTGCTGCCGTAGATTTCAATGCGGTCGCAGTTCTGCGGCCAGTAGGGCCACTTGTCGCCGGTGCGCACTTCGGGAGGCGACTTGATGTTGTAGGGCGTGAAGCCGGTGTTCTCGAAGCTCATCACCAGTTTGTCGAACGCAAACGTCACGATCTGCACGTCGGGCATATCGCCGCCGTCATCGAACTGGAACCGGCCGCCGTCGCATGACACGGACTTGGGATGCGGTGGATCGCCGAGCACCAACCGGGCGAGGTCGAGCGTGTGAATCGCATCGGAGGCGTTGCCGCCGGAGTAATCCCAGTAGCCGTACCAACTGCGATGGAGGTTGCGGTTGTAAGGTCGAAGCGGCGCGGGGCCGAGCCAGCGGTCCCAATCGAAGCCGGCCGGTGGCTCGCTGTCGGGCGCGGGACGCGCCGGATAGCCGCCGACCACGCTGCCCAACATGCCAAACACTTTCACGTATTGCACCTTACCCAGCTCGCCTTTCTTGATGTAGTCGCGCGCGGAGAAGGCGTACGGCGCGCTGCGGTTCTGGTAGCCGGACTGGACGATACGACCGTATTTCTTCGCAGCCTCGATCATCTTGCGGCCTTCCCAGATGAACAGCGAAATGTTTTTCTCCACATAAACGTCTTTGCCGGCCTGGCAGGCCCAGACGGTGGCGAGCGCGTGCCATTGTTCGGGCGTCGCCACGACAACGCCGTGGACTTCCTTGTCATCGAGCACCCGTCGCAGGTCCGCGACGAGCTTCGGAGCGGTGCCTGTCAGTTTCTCCAGCGCGGCGACGGCGCCCTTGCCGCGGGCGTCGTCCACGTCGCAGAGATACTTGATCGTCACGTCGGGAAGCTCCGCCATCTGTTTGATCACACCCATTCCGCGTCCGCCCGCGCCCATCAACGCCAGCACGACGCGATTGTTGGCTGAGGCTCCGCGCGCCGAGCGGAGCACAGTCATTGCCGCCGCGCTTGCAACAGATTTCTTGATGAAACTCCTACGTGTAATTTCGTTCATGATGTTTCTCCTGAATCGCGCGGGCCATCGCGCGAACGTTTTCCGGTTTCATGTCGTCGGTGAGGCTGTTGGAGGACGAGATGATGTAGCCGCCGTCTCGTCCGATCGTTTCGATCCGCCGGCGGACTTGTTCCGCGATCTGCTCCGGCTGCTGCTGGACAAGGTCGGCCATGAAGATGTTGCCAACGATGGCGACACGCGAGCCGTATTGTGCCTTGACCGCTTCGATGTCCATCACGTCCGGCTGGATGGGATGGATGGCTGCCTGTCCAAGCTCCAGCCAGCAGTCCAGCAACGGTGTCATGTTCCCGTCGCTGTGCGTGATGAGCGGCTTGGTGAACGTGGCCGCGACCTTTTTCTCCTTCGGCAAAATGCGCTCGCGATAGAACTGCGGGCTGAACACCGGCCCCGAGTTGAACGCCACGTCGTCGAAGGCCCAGATCACGTCGAAGCCGACATCTTCGAGCACCGGCACGACCTTTGCGGTCCAGTCGGCGTAGGCGTCATGGATGTCGCTGATGAGTTGCGGGTCGTCGGTCATCGCGTAGGCGAACGCCTCCAGCCCCATGCTGAGCAGCGTCGCGCCGATGCCGAGCCGCACACACGCGCACGCGCAATCGTCGCCCTTGTGCGCGATGAACTCGCGCGCGTTGGCGACGAAGCCGCGGTCTTCGGGCGACGGCAACTTAAAGAGCCGCTCACAATCCTCCCGCGTGCGGATCATGCCGTCGCCGACGAGCACGGGACTGCCGTCGCCGGACTTTTTCATCTTGTGCGCGAAGATCGGGGCGAACGCGCAGAACTGGATGTTATCCTTGCCGAGCGCGCGGTTGACCTTCTTCTGTTCCTCGGCTGATTCCGTGCCCGGCTGGCGGCTGAACCCGTCCGGCGCGACCGACCAGTCCACGTTGATCGGTTCGCCGCACATCGCCGAGGCGATACCGTTGCCGACGATGCCTTCGATCCACGGGACACGGTCGGGAGTTCCGCGTTGGAGAGCGGTCAACACCCGCTCGCGCGGCAACAACTGTTCCTGTCTGCTCGCTTTCAGAGGCGAATCCAAGGTCACGGCATCCTGCCTTTGTTTCTGGTTCGCCGGCGTCATAGCACCAATTCTCATCGGCATCAATCCTGAAGGTACAGTCGGTGGCATCGGTTTTCTTTTGTCGCGGTGCAAGCTTTGCTATAAGCTTCGGCCACGATGGAAGCACATATCGTTCAACTCGAACACCAACTCGACAGCTTCGACCCGGCGACGCGACGGAAGGCGTTGCTGGAATTGCTGGGCCTTGCTCGCGACGGCCACATCAAGCTGCCACCGCTGACCACCCAGCACAACGTTCACTGTCACACCTTTTTCTCCTACAACGCCTACGGCTACTCGCCGACGAAGTTTGCCTGGCTCGCCCGCAAGGAAAGCCTCGGCATTGCCGGCATCGTGGACTTCGATGTGCTCGACGCCGTCGAGGAGTTCCTCGACGCCGCGCGCCTCGTCGGCGTCAAGGGAATCGCCAGCGTCGAATCGCGCGTGTTCGTTCCCGAATTCAAAACGCGCGTCATCAATTCCCCCGGCGAACCGGGCATCACCTACCACATGGGCGCCGGATTCACCGGGGCCGTCCCGCATCCGTTCCTCGCGCAGATGCGCGCCGCCGCCGCCGAGCGCACGCGCGAGTTGCTGGGCCGCGTCAATACCGTCATGGGACCGCTCCAGCTTGACTGGGCGCGCGACGTGTTGCCGCTGATGCCGAAGGGCAACGCCACCGAGCGCCACCTGTGCGAAGCATTTGAGCGCAAGGGCCGCCAGATGTTTCCCGATCCCACCACGCGCGCTGCATTCTGGCAGGAAAAACTCGGCGACGCGCCGCCCGAAGGCGCCAAGCTCCAGAACCTGATTCGCGCCAAGACGATGAAAAATGGAGGCGTCGGCTACGTGCAACCCGACGAAAAATCCTTCCCGCTGATGGCCGACATGAACCGGTGCGTGCTGGACTGCGGCGCCATCCCGATGGTGACTTGGCTGGACGGCACCTCCGACGGTGAACAGTGCATCGAGGAGCTTCTGGCCGTCGCCGAACGCACCGGCGCCGCCGCGCTCAACATCATCCCCGACCGCAACTTCACGCCGGGCGTCAAAGACCATAAACTCCAGAACCTCTACAACGTCGTTGCGCTTGCCGAGAAACATCATCTCCCAATCATCGTCGGCACCGAAATGAACAGTCCGGGGAACAAGTTCGTGGACAACTTCGGCAGCGCCGAGTTGAAACCGTTGTTGCCGGTGTTTCTGAAGGGCGCGCATATTCTGTACGCCCACACTTTGTTCCGGAAATGTTCCGGCCACGGTTACCTCGGCGATTGGGCGGCGAAAAGGTTCCCCAACGTCGCCGCGAAGAACGAATTTTTCGAGGCCGCCGGGCGCGAGTTGCCGGCGGACGCCACACCTGAACAGGTTCTTGAAAGGATACGAAGATGATTCCGAAAACTGAACGTGCCGTGCAATTGATCGGGCCGGACCAGCTTGCGCTGAACGAGTCAAAAACCGTGCCGGTGCCGGGACCGTACCAAGTGCTCTGCCGGGTCGAGGTGGTCGGGCTTTGTTTCTCCGATCTCAAGCTGCTGAAACAGTTCACCGGTCATCTTCGCAAATCAGAGATTGTTTCCGGCCTCGACAAGAGCGTGCTCGCCGAGATTCCGAGCTACGTCCCGGGCGACAAACCGACTGTGCCCGGCCACGAAACCGTCGTGCGCGTCGTCGCCGCCGGCGACAAGGTGAAACACGCAAAGGTCGGCGGGCGGTTTCTGGTGCAGACCGATTACCGGTGGCTGCCGACGCCCGGCTCCTGTGCGGCGTTCGGTTACAACTTCGAGGGCGCACTCCAGGAGTTCGTGTTGATGGATGAACGGGCGATCACGTCGCCGGAAGGCGAGTCCATGTTGGTCCCGGTGCCGGAGGATATTTCGGCGTCGGCCATCGCGCTGGTCGAGCCGTGGGCGTGCGTCGAAAACTCCTACGCCCAGCACCAGCGCCGGGAGTTCAAGCCGGGTGGCAAACGGCTCGTTGTCGGCATGACGGGCGTCCAGCCCGACGCGATTCCCGCCGGGCAGTTTGACGACGTGATTTATTTCGGCAGCGACCCGGCGGTCGTGGAGAAACTGTTCTCCAGCGTCGCCACCAACGGCCTGTTGGTGATCTGCCAGTGCGGCGGCAAGTTCGGGCGGCCGGTGTCGACGCAGGTGGGGCGCGTCCACTACGGCAACATCCGCATCGTCGGCACGACGGGCAACGACGTGGCCACTGCGCTCGCAGTGATTCCCGCCACCTCCGAGGTGCGCGCCGGCGACAAGGTCAACGTCATCGGCGCGGCGGGACCGATGGGGATGATGCACGTGATCCGCGATTTGTCGCTGGGTTTGAAAGGCGTGACGGTGTTTGCCGGCGACCTCAACGACGAGCGGCTGGCGATGTTGCGGCGGATTTGCGAGCCGGTGGCGAAACAGAACGGCGCCGCGCTTCGTCCATACAATCCGCAAAAGGAACCGCTGGCAGAACCGTGCAGCTACATCGTCATCATGGCGCCCGTGCCGGCGTTGGTGGCGCAGGCGGTGCAAAGCGCCGCGCCGCGCGCCATCATCAACATCTTCGCCGGCATCCCGGCGGACAAGACAGCGATGGTTGATCTCGACGCGTACATCGCGAAGCAGATGTATTTCATCGGGACGAGCGGGTCGGTGGTGGAGGACATGAAGGCGGTGCTGGCGAAAGTCTTGTCGCGACGGCTCGACACGAACTTGTCGGTGGCAGCGGTGAGCGGCTTGGATGGGGCCATTGATGGCATCCGCGCGGTCGAGAAGAACTTGTTGCCGGGGAAGATATTGGTCTATCCGTCGTGCAAGGGGCTTGGGCTGACGCCGCTGGGTGAGACGCCTTGGGACATGCAGGCGGAGGAAGCGTTGCTGGCGCGGTTTAAGAAAACTTGATGGAATGTTTGTTTCCGGCGCGGGAAGCTGTTAGACTGGGCGGCGCTGTGGACGAGATGGCTGACAGCCAGAAAACATTCCGTAATCCCGGCGCCAATCCACCGCTCGCTGGTGCGTCGGCAGTTCCGGGCATGGACTTCGGCAATTACGAGTTGCTGGAGGAACTGGGTCGCGGCGGAATGGGGATCGTGTACAAGGCCCGGCAGAAAGACCTCGACCGGCTTGTGGCGGTGAAAGTCATTCTCGCCGGGCGGCTGGCGACGACGGAACAAGTGCAGCGTTTCCACGACGAGGCGCGCGCCGCGGCGAAGGTGCAGCATCCTGGCATCGTTCACATCTACGAAGCCGGTGAGGTGCGGGGCAATCATTACTTCGTGATGGAGTACATCGCGGGTTGCAGCCTGGCCGAGATCGCGAGCACGGCATCGTTGGACTTGGAAACGAGCGTGGAGTTGATCAGTGCCGTGGCGCGGACAGTGGAGCATCTGCACGCGCACGCCATCGTGCACCGCGACTTGAAACCCTCGAACATTCTCTTGGATAAACAGCGGCGCCCGTACGTGACGGACTTTGGCCTGGCGATGATGATGGAGCGGCTGGGCGACCCGAACCAGCCCGCCATAGTCGCCGGCACGCCGAACTACATGGCGCCCGAACAGGCCGCCGGAGCCGTCGCGCTGATCGGGCCGCGCACGGACGTGTATTGTCTCGGCTCGGTGTTGTACCACTTATTGACGGGGCGCCCGCCGTTCAAGTCAGACACGGCAATGGAGGCGCTGGTGCGCGTGATGGAAAACGAACCGCCGCGGCCGAGCCGTTTCAATCCGTCCATCCCCGCCGAGTTGGAGACGATCTGTCTGCGCTGCCTGGAGAAACGGCCACAGGACCGCTACGCCTCCGCCGGGGCGTTGGCGGACGATCTCGATCGTTTTCTGCGCGGCGAGGTGGTCGAGGCGCAGCCGCCGGGGTTGTGGCACCGGTTGCGAAGCTGGTCGCGCCGTCAACCGGCGTGCGCCGCACGCGTGTCGGGGCTGGCCGTTTGCGCGGTGATCGCACAGGTGCGGTATCAACTGACGCCGAACACGACGTTGCGGGTGCATCTGGGCGTGATGTCGGTGTTGGCCGCCTGGTTCGCCGGTTCGGTGTTGTGT
>Ga0163200_1000122_pt1 | contig 35497 bp, 33 predicted proteins | sample PL_2010_200m_FD_113535 | JGI IMG/M metagenome (GOLD analysis project Ga0163200, IMG submission 113535) | Freshwater microbial communities from Powell Lake, British Columbia, Canada to study Microbial Dark Matter (Phase II) - PL_2010_200m | ecosystem: Environmental > Aquatic > Freshwater > Lake ... | reverse complement strand
ATTTACAAGAGGTTTCGCTAAAGGCCTGCGCCGGAGAAGGTGCGCATTATAGGCACTGGGAAACTCGCGTCAACCGTTGTTTTATTCCGGCTTAAGCGAAACACGGCCGAAAGCTTTTTTCCCTGCCTGGCAGACGTGCACTGAACCAACGCAGAAGAGAAACGACCGATCAACAACCTGCCCATCAACCCGCACCCCACCCGAAGCCAACAGATCACGAGCCACGGCCGCATTCTTGACTAGGCCTGCCCGGTTCAAGACCGAGGCGATTGGCATATCTTCTGTAGAACACAGGCTGATCTCAGGAATATCTTCCGGCAACTCACCCTCTTTCATTCTATTGCCAGCAGAGCGATGAGCTGTCGCAGCGGCCTCCTCGCCATGAAAGCGAGCAACAATCTCTTCCGCCAGCTTGATTTTGATGTCGCGAGGATTCGCGCCGCGCGACACATCGACCCGATACTCGTCGATTTCCGTCAGGTCTCGGAAGCTCAACAACTCGAAATACCGCCACATGAGCGCATCCGGAATCGACACCAACTTGCTATACATGACGCCCGGCGCTTCCTGGATCCCGACATAGTTACCCAACGATTTGGACATTTTCTTCACGCCATCCAGACCCTCTAGAAGCGGCATGGTGACGATGCATTGAGACTCCTGCCCATAAGAGCGCTGCAGCTCGCGCCCCATTAACAGATTGAACTTCTGATCCGTCCCACCCAGCTCTACATCCGCCCGCAACGCAACGGAGTCGTAACCTTGGACCAATGGGTAAAGGAACTCGTGGATAGCAATAGGCTGGTTGGTCGAGTAGCGCTTACTGAAATCGTCTCTTTCCAGCATACGAGCCACGGTGTACTGCGATGCCAAACGAATAAAGTCGGACGGCGTCAAACCATCCATCCAAGAGGAATTGAAGGCCACCTCGGTCTTGCCAGGATCAAGAATTTTGAACACCTGGCTCTTATAGGTTTCCGCATTCTCCAGCACCTGATCACGCGTCAAAGGTGGCCGCGTTGCACTCTTGCCGCTTGGGTCGCCGATCATCCCAGTGAAATCCCCTATAAGGAAGACCACCTGGTGCCCGAGATCCTGAAACTGGCGCAGCTTATTTATAAGCACGGTATGACCGAGATGCAGATCCGGCGCAGTTGGATCGAAGCCGGCCTTGATTCGAAGCGGCAGGCCGCGCTCCAGCTTGTTAACCAGCTCTGCCTCGACGAGCACTTCGTCAGCGCCCCGCTTGATCACCGACAACTGCTCTTGAACCGACTTCATTGGAGGCCCCACGCCAGGAAATAAGGCGGTAAACCTTACAAGAACCCCCGGAAAATTCAACGTCGTCGAACGCGAACCAGCCCGCGACCGGTGGATTCAAGGGTTGCCTCGACAGCACTTTGCTTATATTTTAGGCAAATATTTTCTCTGTACAAAATATCGCCAGACATTCCAGACTTTCTAATGACCTATTCAAAATCGAAAGCCCCCCTCTACCCGAAGAGCCATCTCCTGGCTGCAAGCGGTATAGCTGCGCTTCTGAGCCTGGCACTTCTTGTATTCCCATCCCGCGAAGTCGAAGCCAAAAAAACCTTTCTTGATCTGCGTCTCGATACCGCCGCAGAACTTGAGACCGCAAGCGAAGAACCTCTTGTTAGCCTTTCGGACGAGTCTCCCTTCACTCGGACCGAAACCCCTGGCGAACCTGAATTTCAGTCGTTGCAGCAGGAAGACGCTGAAGCGGCTACCAAAGCCACACCTCTGTCGAAAGAGGTGGTCGTGGCGAACGGGGATACGCTGTCGACGGTATTTGCAAAGGTTGGCCTTCCTCAAGCAACCGTTCACGACGTCTTGGCCAGCAGCAAAGAGGCAAAGCAATTTGCTCGCCTGAAGGTTGGCCAGCGCCTGGAGTTTGAACTGGATGACCAGGGCAACCTAGCCCAGCTACGCAGCCAGTTGAACAAGCTGGAAAGCGTGCAACTGGAGCGATCTGGCACCAGCTACGTATTCAAGAAGGAACAGCTCAAGCCGGACGTGAGTACTGCTTACGCCTATGGCCGCATAGAGAGCAGCTTGTTCCTAGCTGCGAAGCGCGCAGGACTCAGTCACAACTTGACGATGGATCTGGCCAACGTGTTCGGATACGACATCGATTTCGCCATGGACATACGTAAAGGCGATTCATTCGAGGTGATATACGAGCAAAAAACTGTTGCCGGCGTCCGCGTTGGAACAGGCAACATTCTCGCGGCCCGCTTCACCAATCGCGGTAAGAGCTATACAGCTGTTCGCTATACCAACAAGCAGGGTAATAGCAGCTATTACACCGCTGACGGCCAAAGTATGCGCAAGGCGTTCATTCGCACACCTGTAGACTTCGCGCGCATCAGCTCACGCTTTTCCAACGGTCGCAAACACCCCATCCTAAACAAGATCCGCGCGCACAAAGGCGTGGACTACGCCGCAGCGCGCGGCACGCCTATCAAGAGTGCCGGAGACGGCAAAGTGCTTCTCGCTGGCCGTAAAGGAGGATACGGGAACACCGTGGTCATTCAACACGGTAATCGTTACCGCACGCTTTACGCTCACATGCAGGGATTTGCCAAAGGCGTACGCAACGGCTCCTCGGTCAAACAGGGCCAAATCATTGGCTATATCGGTACGACCGGCCTGTCGACCGGCCCGCACCTGCATTATGAATTTCAGGTCGATGGCGTGCATGTCGATCCGCTGGGCCTAAAATTGCCAATGGCGGACCCCATTGCGAAGAATGAAAAACAGCGCTTCCTGCAGCTCAGCAATCCCCTGATGGCGCGTATGGACGAAGAGCGCGCAACCATGCTGGCAATGAAGAGCGAGTAGATGTCGTTCTACATCGGGGTCATGTCAGGTACCAGTCTGGATGGACTTGACTTCGCTCTGATTGAACAGGGTCAACGAACGACCCTGCTGGAGACACATTACGAGCCTATGCCGGGGCAGCTCAAACAGGATCTGCTCGATCTGTGTACGTCCGCTTCTGACGAACTAGCTCGGGCAGCCATTGCTGAACAGGCTTGGGCCAAACTCGCAAGCACCGGGGTACATCAACTACTTCACAAAGCGCAGTTCGTCCCCTCAGCCATTCGTGCGATCGGTAGCCATGGGCAGACCGTGCGGCACGAGCCGCAACGCGGCTTCTCTATCCAAATCGGGCACCCTTCTCTACTCGCCGAACTAACCGGCATCAGCGTTGTGACTGATTTTCGTCGGCGTGACATTGCAGCCGGTGGCCAGGGCGCACCGCTGGTACCCGCCTTCCACGAAACCATGTTCAGCGACGCAGAACGGATCAGAGCGGTGCTCAATATTGGGGGGTTCAGCAACGTAAGCTTGCTACATTCGGGCACGCCGACACGCGGTTTCGACTGCGGTCCAGGCAACGTGCTGCTCGACGCCTGGATAAATCGCCACCAGGGGCAACCCTATGATCGCGACGGAAACTGGGCATCCAGCGGCCATGTCAATCACCAGTTGCTGACGCTACTGTTAAGCGACAAGTTCTTCTCTACTCATGGCCCAAAGAGCACCGGACGGGAACTATTCAACCTGCCCTGGCTGGACACTCACCTCGCATCGTTCCCCGACCTCGCTCCTCAAGATGTCCAGGCTACCCTGCTCGAACTGACGGCCCGCAGCATCAGCGAATCGCTCATGGCGGCCCAACCTGACGCAGAGGATGTGCTGGTCTGCGGCGGCGGTGCACACAACACGGCGCTGATGCAAAGGCTGCGAGCATTGCTGCCAACATGCGAGCTGGCGAGCACCACGAGCTACGGAGTAGAACCGGACTGGCTAGAAGCCATGGCATTCGCCTGGTTAGCGCACTGCTGCATAGAGGGTATCGCCGCCAACCGTCCAAGCGTGACAGGCGCTCGCGGGCTGCGAATCCTTGGCGCCATCTATCCCGCGTGAGCTGTTTCGCGTCGCACGGTCATACCGGCCCGTCACCATCCTGGCTCAGAAACAAAAACACCGTGCCAAGGCACGGTGTCTCTTTGCTGCAAGAGATCCTAGATCGAGAACGACTGGCCGCAACCGCAGGTTGTCGTAGCGTTCGGGTTTTTGATGATGAAGCGTGACCCCTCCAGGCCTTCCTGATAGTCGACTTCAGCACCAGCCAAATATTGGTAGCTCATCGGGTCCACCACCAAGCTCACACCCTCACGTTCAATGATGGTGTCGTCTTCCGCGAGCTCCTCGTCGAACGTAAAACCATACTGAAAACCAGAGCAACCGCCGCCGGTGACGAAGACACGCAGCTTCAGCCGCGGATTGCCCTCTTCATCGACCAGACTCTTCACCTTGCTCGCGGCGCCCTGACTGAACTGGATCGCGGTGGGCGTGAAGGATTCGACACTCATTTGGTTCTCCTGGCGCGTGAACGCACGTTACTGCTTGACGCCGCATTATCGGCTTGTCCTACAAAATTGGTCAACTATTCATCGATCACGGGCCGATACGATGCTGATCTCAAGCGATTTCACTGACAGCCAGTTCAGGGCAACAAAGCCGCATTGCCTAGGCCGAGCCGCTCATCCAGCCCGAAGATGATGTTCATGTTCTGCAGCGCCTGACCGGAGGCGCCTTTAACAAGGTTATCGATGACCGACAGCACGACCACCAGATCTCCATCCTGAGGACGATGGATTGCGATACGGCATACGTTGGCACCACGAACACTGCGAGTCTCCGGATGACTGCCTGCAGGCATCACATCGACAAACGGCTCGCTAGCGTAACGTTGCTCGTAAAGCGCCTGCAGATCCACCGAGGTGTCAGCAACCGTCGCGTACAAAGTGGCATGAATGCCGCGGATCATCGGCGTCAAATGAGGTACGAAGGTCAACCCCACATTACCCCCGGCGGCACGTCGCAGCCCTTGGGTGATCTCTGGTAGATGACGGTGACCTTTGACGGCATAGGCCATCATGCTTTCGCCCGCCTCGGTGAACAACGAGCCGATCTTCGCTGCCCGTCCGGCGCCGCTAACGCCCGACTTGCAGTCGGCTATTAGCCGAGATGTGTCGGCCAGGCCACGCTCCAACAACGGCAGGTAGCCGAGCTGGGTTGCCGTGGGATAGCAACCGGGCACAGCAATCAGGCGCGCCCCCTTGATCTGTTCACGGTTCACTTCCGGCAGCCCGTAAACCGCTTCGGGCAGCAGGTCAGGCGCCCCATGTGGCTGGCCATACCACTTGGCCCACTCATCCGCATCTTGCAGGCGGAAGTCCGCGGAGAGGTCGATAACCCGAGTACCGGCATCCAACAGCTCTCCCGCCAGGGCATGGGCCACGCCATGAGGAGTGGCGAAGAAGACCACATCGCATGCGCCTAGCGTCGCGGTGTCGGGCACACTGAAGGCCAACTCGTCGTAATGGCCTCGGAGATTCGGATACATATCCGTCACCTTGACCCCGTTTTCGGAGCGAGAGGTGATCACAGCCACTTCCGCCTGAGGGTGCTGGGCTAGCAGACGCAGCAACTCGACCCCGGTGTAGCCTGTGCCGCCAACGATTCCGACCTTGACCATGAGCTGCCTCTCGCAGTGGAACGATAAAGAACGTTGATGATAAAGGCGCCTGCGCTCAGGGCCAACCACCGAGATGACGCGCGGGCCCTCTAGCCACTACTATCGGGCTGACTCTGAACCGAAGGAACTTCCGAATGCTCTATCTCTGGCTGAAAGCCCTGCACATCGTTGCAATCGTCTGCTGGTTCGCGGGGCTGTTCTATCTGCCGAGATTGTTCGTTTATCACGCCATGAGCGAGGACGCGATCAGTCGAGAGCGGTTCCAGGTCATGGAACGCAAACTCTATCGCGGCATTATGATTCCCTCGATGGTCGCCACGCTGGCTTTCGGCATTGGCATGATTGCGCTTAACCCTGCGCTGTTCAGCGGAGGGTGGCTACACGCCAAGCTCGCACTGGTTGTCCTGCTGATCGGCTATCACCATATGTGTGGCGCTCAGCTAAAACGATTCGCACGCGACGAAAACACTCGCAGTCATGTGTTCTATCGCTGGTTCAACGAGTTTCCGGTATTGCTGCTACTGGCTATCGTCATTCTGGTCGTAATCAAACCATTCTGAAATCGACTCAAGGAATCTGCCATGTCATTGCCCGTACTGCTCGAAGAGCGCCTTCGTCTGCCTTTGGTCGCAGCACCCATGTTCTTGGTATCAAACCCTGCACTGGTGGCAGCATGTTGCTCCAGCGGTGTGGTCGGCAGCTTTCCTGCACTGAATCAGCGAGAAAGCAGCGGTTTCCGGGATTGGCTACAGGAGATAGACCAGCACCTGTCGGGCGCCCATAAACCCGCGCCGTATGCGGTCAACCTGATCGTGCATCACAGCAATCCTCGGCTCCAGGCTGATCTTTCGATATGCGTGGAGCAGCGGGTGCCGATTGTCATTACCAGTCTCGGCGCCGTGAAAGAAGTAGTGGACGCCGTTCACAGCTACGGCGGGCTGGTTTTCCATGATGTCACCACACGGCGCCATGCTGAGAAAGCTGCTGATGCTGGGGTTGATGGTCTGATAGCGGTGGCAGCAGGCGCAGGCGGGCACGCCGGCACTTGGAGTCCCTTTGCCTTGGTGGCAGAAATTCGCCAGTTCTTCGACAAAACGCTGCTGCTCTCCGGCTGCCTCAACCATGGTCACGAGATACTCGCGGCGCAGCTCCTCGGCGCGGACTTGGCCTATATGGGGACGCGTTTCATTGCCACCCGAGAAAGCCAGGCTTCGGGTGAATACAAGCAGATGCTTCTGCAGGCACATGCTGCGGACATCATTCACACCGCAGCGGTATCAGGCGTACCTGCTAGCTTCCTGCGTCAAAGCTTGCAGCAAGCCGGCTACGACGAGGAGCGCCTGAAAAACAAAGGCGAAATGAATTATGCAGAAAAGCTTAAGCCCGTCAGCGATGAGGCCAAGGCATGGAAAACCGTGTGGTCGGCTGGCCAGGGCGTTGGGGAAATACGAGACTTGCCGACCAGTGAAGAACTGATTGCCCGGCTGGATCGGGAATACCGTGCCGCCCACGATCACGCAGCGCAGCTGTCGCATCGCTGGCTGCGCCAACCGTGACGCATCTCTCAATTGCCACAAGCCTCGCGCAACTCTGATTGGAGGCGCTTGTTGGCCGTTCACCCGCAATTTAGGCTTGCGCGAAAAACCGGCAACAGGGACGCTGGATGAGCACTGATCAATTCCGAATCGTTTTCGACGGTGAACTTGTACCGGGCTTCTCGCCCGATACGGCCAAGAGCAACCTGACCCGACTCTTTAAAAGCGACGCCGACAAAGTCGAGCGCCTGTTTGGTCGTGGCTCAGTACATATCAAGCGTGACCTGAGCGCTCCGGAAGCTGACCGATACGTGCAAGCGCTGCAGCGTGCCGGCATCCAGGCACGCAAGGAACCCGAAGCAGCAAAAGGTCTGACGCTCACAATCGCTGATTATGCGCCGGCACCTTCGAGCGAGGTCCCTATCGCCAGTGAGAAGATGGACTGCCCTAAATGCGGCCACACTCAGCCAGCCGCTATCGAATGCCACAGCTGCGGCATCGTTATCCAGAAGTACCTGGCACGCCAGGCACAGCTGGGCGAAACGCCAGCGCAACGTAACAGCGCTGCGCATCCGTACGCTCCGCCCCGCGCTGAAGTGGGCACCCCGACTGCGGAGTACGGCGAGCTAAAAGTATTCACAACACAAGGCCGGATTGGCCGGTTGCGCTATCTAGCCTGGACGATGGCGCTGACGGTTGCGGCGCTGGGCCTATTGTTAGTAGCAGGCATGATGTCCGCTGCCTCAGTCGTGCTCGGTGTGATTCTTACCGGCGTATTCGGCATCGGCTTCCTGCTCGTGAGTATTCAGATTGGCGTGCAGCGTTTACATGACCTGGGTTGGTCCGGCTGGCTCATGTTGCTCTATCTGGTGCCGATCATTGGCACTGTTTTGCCACTGGTGGTATTGCTGATGCCCGGCAACCCTGGCGTGAATCGCTTCGGCCCGCCACAACCACCGAATAGCCGGGCGGTAAAAATTCTCGCGGCGCTCTGGCTGCTTGTGCCTGTGATCGGCATTCTGACCGCCATCGTATTGCCAACCTATCAGTAAGCTGTAGCGCTCATTGGGGACCAGCACCTCAGTCAGGCCACCACAGCTCGCCCCGAAGCCCAACCACGAAGCTCGTCCAGCTTTTCGGCCATCACCACCGAAAGCGGTGCAGTCGCCCGGACGCAGTGCAAAAGCATATCCTGATCCGGTTCGCGAGATTGGGCCTGACCAGCATAGACGGCCGACACCACCACCTGCTCGATCTCCGCACCGGAGAAACCATCACAGGCCGCCGCAAGTGCTTCCAGATCGAACTGATCGGCTTTCAACTCACGCCGTGCCAGATGAATTCGAAAGATCTCAGCCCGCGTTGATGCATCGGGCAGGTCGACGAAGAACAGCTCGTCAAAGCGGCCTTTGCGCAGCAGTTCTGGCGGAAGCCGATCCACCGCATTGGCAGTCGCAACCATAAACACCGGCGCTTCACGCTCAGCCATCCAGGTCAGCAGGGTGCCTAGGACTCGCTGACTGACGCCGCCATCCATCTCGCCCGTCGCGAGCCCCTTCTCCAACTCGTCCATCCATAACACGCAAGGCGCCATCTGTTCGGCCAGTTTTAGCGCCTCGCGCAGATTGCGCTCGGTTTCACCGAAGAACTTGTTGTACAGGCAAGCAAAATCCAGGCGCAGCAGTGGCAACCCCCAGAGCCCAGCGACCGCCTTGGCTGCCATGCTCTTACCGCCACCCTGCACGCCGACAAGCATCACCCCGCGCGGCCTATCCGATCCGCTGCCTGCCACAAAGGCAGCCTGACGTTGCACCAACCATCGCTTAAGGTTCTGCAGCCCTCCAACATCAGCGAAACGCTCTGTTTCGTATTCGAAGCCGAGCACGCCTTCCATATCCAACAACTCAAATTTCTTGCGATTGAGCTCCGGCAGATCTTCCTGTGTGATCGCGCCGTCGTCGCAGATCAGGCTGTGCGCCAAGCTGCGAGCTTCGGCATGACTGAGCCCACGCAAATTCTTCACGACCTGCTGCAGAGTGCGATTGTCGGTACGTACGCGGGCGCCTCGATTACGCTCGCTCCAGACGGTCGCTTCATCCCGAACGATGCTCAGCAGCTCCTCCTCGGACGGCAGGGTGAGACTGAATCGAGCCGCGTAGCGCTGAACCTCCGGAGGTAACTTGAGGGCGTGGGAAACCAGCACAAGCGTGGGCGCAGAAGGCCCTTGCGCCATCGCGATTTCCTTCAACAAACGCACCGAACGTGGCTCATCGAGAAACGGATGTAGATCGCAGAACACATACAGATTGCCAAGGGGATCGTGCTTGACCCGTCTCAATGCAACCTCAGCTGAACAGCTTTCGCCGGCATCCAGCGCCTCGCCACCGAACGCGAGATGCCGCAAGCCTTCCGTCACGGACCAAACATGCAACGTCATACCCCGGCTCACAGCCAATCCGCTCAGGGTTTCGAGCACCCGAAGCTCGTCCCAGGACTCGATCAGCACCAATCGCAGCCTTGATTCGAGCACCAGAGCCAAGTCGTGGATATCATTCTTCATTCGCTATGCTCCGTGCCAGCTGACCAGTCCGAAAATCGCCTGTTACACTGCTTTCTGATCAATTCTGGAGAAACGCCGTGGATTGTCTATTTTGCAAGATCGTGGCCGGGACTATCCCTGCGCAGAAGATCTATGAAGACGAACAGGTTATCGCCTTCAATGACATCGCGCCCCAGGCGCCGGTACATTTCCTGGTAATCCCGAAAAAGCATATCGCGACCCTGCATGATCTGAGCGAAGACGACGACAAGATCCTTGCTGGGCATATTCTTTTTACCGCGCAGCGTCTCGCTGAAGAGCAGGGCTGCCAGGAAGGCTTTCGGGTTGTCATGAACTGCAACGACCTTGGCGGTCAGACGGTCCATCACATACATATGCATGTGCTCGGCCAGCGTCAGATGCATTGGCCCCCCGGCTGAACACTCGCTAGCCAAACGCACCACCCACTGTCCACGCCTGCTCCGAATCATCTGGAGGCGACATGCCCAACCAACGCCAATACTCACCTGCCGACCGTCTGCTGCTGCAGGCCGATGCCGCGTTACGGACGCTGCTGCCGTTCAGCGGCCAACCTCAGCGACCGACTCCCGCCGTATTAAAGAACGAGGCCGAGCTGAGCGACAGCCAAGCGCGTCACGTTGCCGGCCTGATGCGCATCAATCACACAGGTGAGGTCTGCGCGCAGGCCCTATATCAGGGGCAGGCACTGACGGCACGGTTGCCGAGAGTACGGGAGGCGATGGAGCGAGCTGCAGCTGAAGAAATCGACCACCTGGCCTGGTGTGAACAGCGCATTCACCAGCTGGGCAGTCACACCAGCGTTCTGAATCCGCTTTTTTACGGATTGTCGTTCGGCATCGGTGCATCCGCTGGCCTGATCAGCGACCGGATCAGCCTGGGCTTCGTCGCCGCCACCGAGGATCAAGTCTGCAAACATCTGGATGAACATCTTGAGCAGATTCCACACGACGACGAGAAGTCCCGGGCAATACTCGAGCAGATGCGCACGGACGAAGCGCAGCACTCGACTGCCGCTCTGGATGCCGGGGGCTTGCGCTTCCCAGGGCCAGTGAAGTTCGGCATGAGCCTGATGGCCAAGGTGATGACTAAAACCACCTACCGGATCTAACCCGATCCTAACGAAGAAGGGCGCCTACATGGCGCCCTTCTGCTTTCAGAAGACCGCTATCTTAGCTTGGCATATTGCGCGCATAGAAAATCTCCAGCATTTCATGCCGCAGACCCTCCTCCACCTGTCCACGTTGTTACACATCGGTCATCTGGTAGGCCGACCGGGTGTCTTCGGAGAGATAGTTCTGAATCGAGTTTATTTAATGGTCGATGAAGTGCTTCTTGCCTTCGACGTCACGAGTAAAGCCGCGAACCCGATAATCAACGGTGACACTATCCGAATCGAACCGATGGATCAGATAGTTGAGGGCTTTGAGCGGTGATACAACGCCGCATGTCGACACGTCAAGTCAGAATCTGCGTTAGCCGCTGCGCGTCATACTGCTCGTCGATGTACTTCACATATCCTTGCTGGTCTTCCTGTGTTTCGGCATAGCAGATGTCGTAAATATTGAAGCTCAAGGACTTGGTCAGGTTGTTGAACCCGTGGAGCTGAGCTTACTTTTAACGATTGGAGACTCTCTCCGATGCGGCGCACCGCGTGATTGAGCGTGCCCGTCGGATACCCCTGTAACTGTGTAGGACGGCATACACCTCTTCGCATTTGCGGTCGAGGCTGAGTTTTCCGAGCAAAACGCCCCGCTAAAACGGGGGCGCATTATGCCGGTCGATGCCGCCCGGCCAATTCTGGTAGCCCTAATCAGATGCCGGCTTCGGTAGCGCCCGGCGCTGTCGAGTCGAGTCGGGTCGAGTCAACGAAGTTCGCTGGACTGACGTCAGCCCAGCTCGACGATCTCATAGTCATGGCTGATTTCCACACCCGCGCGGCCGAGCATGATCGAGGCGGAGCAGTACTTCTCGGCAGACAGTTCCACGGCACGCTTGACTTGCGCGTCCTTCAATCCACGTCCCTTAACGACGAAGCGCAGGTGGATCTTTGTGAACACCTTCGGATCCTCATCAGCGCGCTCCGCCTCAAGAAAGGCTTCACAGCTTTCCACAGCCTGGCGCGACTTTTTCAAGATGCTCACGACATCAAAGTTGCTGCAGCCGCCGAGGCCCAGCAAGAGCATTTCCATCGGACGGACACCTAGATTGCGTCCACCATTTTCTGGTGGACCATCCATGACCACCACATGGCCGCTGCCGGACTCGCCAAGGAACATTGCCTCGCCAGCCCACTGAATGCGCGCTTTCATCGATAGACCCCGCTTGAAAAGGAGCGAAGCTTAGCATGACCATAGGCGGTCACTGGAGGCGGTAAACCGACGAAATGAATGCCCAAAAGTTGATATTCGTGTCGCAGTTTTATTGTCGACCCGAACGGGTCTGTTAAGCTCGCTAAGCCTGATAACAGAACTCAGTCATACATAATAAGAACTGCCTCCTATTGGACACATCTTCCGGGACTACAGCATGGTCGCTATTACACTCACGCCCAAGATCAAGAACATCGACAAACTACTCGCACATTGCCATCGCCGACGCTACACCGCCAAGAGCACTATCATCTATGCCGGTGACCGTAGCGAAACGCTTTTCTTCATCGTTAAAGGTTCGGTCACGATCCTGATCGAAGACGACGATGGTCGTGAAATGATCATTGCCTATCTCAACTCCGGCGACTTCTTCGGAGAGATGGGACTGTTCGAGAAAGAAGGTTCGGAAAAAGAACGCAGCGCATGGGTTCGCGCTAAGACTGAATGCGAAGTAGCAGAACTGAGCTATGCCAAGTTCCGTGAACTGACCCAGCAAGACCCCGATATTCTTTATGCGCTCGGCAGCCAGATGGCTGAACGCTTGCGCAATACGACGCGCAAGGTGGGTGATCTGGCGTTCCTCGACGTAACCGGTCGCGTAGCCCGCACATTGCTCGACCTGTGCAAGCAGCCCGATGCGATGACGCACCCCGATGGCATGCAGATCAAGATCACTCGCCAGGAGATCGGCCGCATCGTTGGTTGCTCGAGGGAAATGGTCGGGCGTGTACTGAAGAGCCTGGAATCCCAGGGGTTGGTACACGTGAAAGGCAAGACCATGGTGGTATTCGGCACTCGCTGAGCCAACCGTCACGCCAATAATAAAGCCGGCTATTAACCGGCTTTTTTATTCACGCTGCTTATTCGGGATCGACCGACGACCGTAGGCTCGCGCGTCCGGGAAAGAACAAACGCTGCAGCTCAACCCCAGGCTGCTCGGCTCGCATGAAAGCCTCTCCCACCAAAAACGCATACACCTGGTTGATTTCCATCAACTCAACGTCTGCACGATGAAGAATGCCGCTTTCGGTAACCGCCAGACGGTCTCGAGGAATGCGTGGCAGCAGATCGAGAGTCGTTTCCAGACTGAGTTCAAAGGTGTGAAGGTTACGGTTGTTGATCCCGAGCAGAGGCGTGTCGAGGCGCAGCGCGCGTTCCAGCTCTGCTCCATCATGGACCTCTACCAATACGTCCAGATTCTGAGCCTTCGCCACATCGGCCAGCTCCGCCATCTGACCATCCTCCAGCGCAGCGACGATCAGCAGAATACAGTCCGCGCCCAGGGCTCTGGCTTCGATAATCTGGTAGGGGTCGACCATGAAGTCCTTACGGATGACAGGCAGTTTGCATGCCGCGCGCGCTTGCTTCAGGTAGTCGTCTGCCCCCTGGAAGAAATCGATATCGGTCAGTACCGAAAGGCAGCTGGCGCCACCCGCCTCGTAGCTTCGGGCGATGTCCGCCGGCACGAAATCTTCCCGCAGCACCCCTTTGCTTGGCGAGGCTTTCTTGATCTCTGCGATCACGGCCGGCTGCTTGTTACGCGCTTGCTCCTGCAGACGTCGGGCAAAGCCCCGGACCGGGTCGGCTGCGGCCGCCATTCGTTCAAGTTCGGCCAGCCCGACCCGGCCGCGGCGCTCAGTCACTTCCTCGCGCTTGCGCCTGATGATCTTTTCCAGAACCGTCGGCACACTGCTCATTGCGAACTCTCCTGCTTGAACACCACGGTGAAGGACACCAGCTCCTCGAACTTGTCTCGCGCCAAACCTGTATGCAGCGCATCGTGGGCGATCTCTATGCCCTGCTTCAGGCTGCTGGCGATATCGGCTGCATAAAGCGCAGCACCGGCATTGAGGACAATCATGTCGGCAGCCTTTTGACCGTTATCCGTTTTGCGCCGTCCCAGTGCGTCGCGAATCAGCACCAGCGAACCCTGCGCATCTTCGACATTGAGACCAATCAGGCTCTGACTCTTGATCCCGAAATCTTCAGGCTGGATACGGTATTCGGTGATCTCACCCTTGTTCAGTTCGGCGACATAGGTCGGGGCCGCCAGACTGATCTCGTCAAGCCCATCCTGCGCATGCACCACCAACACATGCTGGCTTCCCAGGCGCGACAGCACCTCGGCCATGGGCCGGCAGAGTTCCTTGCTGAACACGCCAAGCACCTGATGCTTGACGCCAGCGGGGTTGGACATCGGGCCGAGGATGTTGAACAGCGTGCGCAGGCCCAGCTCACGGCGCGGGCCGGCGGCAAATTTCATCGCACCGTGATGCGCAGGCGCGAACATGAAGCCGACGCCCACTGCATCGACGCTGCGCGCAACCTGCTCGGGCGTGAGATCCAGATAAACACCGGCCGCTTCGAGCAGGTCGGCGCTACCACTTTTGCCCGACACTGCACGGTTACCGTGCTTGGCCACCTTGCCTCCGGCGGCGGCGACCACGAAGGCTGCGGCAGTTGAAACATTGAAAATGTTCATCCCATCGCCACCGGTACCGCAGGTGTCCACCAATCGATGGGTATCGAAATGCACCGGTTCGGCCAGCTCACGCATCACCTGTACGGCGCCGACGATCTCGTCGATCGTTTCGCTCTTCATACGCATGCCCATGAGGAACGCGCCAATCTGCGCATCGGTGCACTGACCAGTCATGATCTGGCGCATCACCGCCTTCATCTCATCGGTACTCAAGTCCAGCTGACCGACGATGCGGTTGAGGGCTTCCTTGATATCCATCAGCGCACGCCTCCGGTCTGTTTCAGAAAATTGGCGAACAATTCGTGCCCCTGCTCGGTGAGGATTGACTCAGGGTGAAACTGCACGCCTTCAATGTTCAGCGTCTTATGCCGCAAGCCCATGATCTCGTCGACACTGCCATCTTCCAGCTGCGTCCAGGCAGTGATTTCCAGACAGTCGGGAAGCGTTTCGCGCTTGACCACCAACGAGTGGTAGCGCGTCACTGTTAGTGGATTATTCAGGCCGGCGAACACGCCCGTGTTCTGGTGAGCGACCGGACTCGTCTTGCCGTGCATGACCTGACGCGCCCGCACGACCTCACCTCCAAACGCCTGGCCTATGCTCTGATGGCCGAGACAGACGCCCAAGATTGGCAGCTTACCGGCGAAATGGCGGATCAGGTCGAGTGAAACCCCCGCCTCGTTCGGCGTGCAGGGGCCAGGCGATACGACGATACGCTCCGGGTTCAGTGCTTCGATTTCGGCGACACTCAACTCATCGTTGCGCACCACTTTGACGTCCGCACCGAGTTCGCCGAGGTATTGCACGACGTTGTAGGTAAAGGAATCGTAGTTATCCAGCATTAGCAGCATTTGCGTCACCCTAGGGCTTGAGGCTGATCCACCACCTGCCATGACGGTCCGAACCGGCGCGACAGCGACTCGGCACAATGATCGGTAATACAGGTGTGAACGGGGTATTCCGGCACGGAGCCAGCAACGAGGATCAGGCGCGCCAACGCCAGCGGGCATGGGCCTTGAACAGACGCATCAGGAGGGTGCTGCTGAATTTCACGGAAAAGGTCTCGCAGAGCTGACAGCGCAAAGTAGCCCATGCCAGGCCACGATTTCAACCGGACTATACCAGAGCATCGCTTGCCCGCTACAGCCAAGCCGGGCGCCCTATACCGGCAGCGAAGCGATAGCGGCAGGTAATGCGGATGCCGGAACTGGCCGAGCGTAAAAAAAACCCTGCGCCTGCCGGCAGCCAAGTCGACGCAGCTCCACAGCAGTGGCCTCGTCCTCGACCCCCTCTGCCAGCGTGTTCAGCCCGAGCGATTCGGCCATGTGGATGATAGCGGCGACGATGGCATGGCCGTCTTCGTTGGGTAGATCGCTGACAAAGGAGCGATCAATCTTCAAGGTGTCCACCGACAACCGCCGAAGATACGCCAGACATGAATACCCGGTGCCAAAATCATCGATGGACAGCGTAACCCCCAGAACCTTCAAACCTGCCAGCGCAATCATCACCTGCTCAGTGTTGTCGACGAGGCTGGACTCGGTCAGCTCAAGCTCCAGCGCCGAAGCCGGCAGACCGGTCTGCGCCAAGGCGGCGGCAACGGTCTGTTCCAGCGACCCCTGATGCAGCTGCATCGCAGCGACGTTCACTGCGACACGCGGGATGTTCAGCTTTTCAGCCTGCCAGCTTGCAGCCTGTCGGCACGCCTCGAGGATTATCCATTCTCCGATGTCGACGATCAGACCGCTCTGTTCCGCTGCAGGAATGAACTGCCCGGGGGCGACCAACCCCCACTGCGGATGCTGCCAGCGCAACAAGGCTTCAGCGCCCACCACCCTGCCACTGGCGAGGTCCAGCTGCAGCTGATACTCCAGAAAAAACTCCTCTCGCTCGATAGCAAGCCGCAGGCCGTTGATCAGGTACAGCCGCCCACGCATCTCGGTATCCAAGGCAGCGTTGTAATAGCACCAGGTCCGACGCCCGGCTTCCTTGGCTTTGTACATAGCCATCTCAGCGTTGCGCAGGAGGCAGGGAAAGTCCATGCCATCGTTCGGGCCGACCGCGACGCCAATGGAAATCGACACCACTATCTGCTGGCGCTCGATCATAAAGGGTTCGGCCAATTCGTCGAGGACAAGCTGGATCACAGCCGACGCACCCTCGGCATTCTCGAGATCCGCCAACAACACGACGAACTCGTCACCGCCGGCACGTGCCAGCATGGCGCTATCGGGCAATACCTGCTGCAGTCTTACCGAGGTTGTGCAGAGGAGCTGGTCACCGAAAGTGCGCCCGAACGAATCATTGACCATCTTGAAATGATCGAGATCGACGTACAGCACCGCAACTGCCCCCTTGAGCTTGAAAGCGCTGGCCATTGCCTGACGTGTCCGCTCTTCCAGTTGGGTCAGATTGGGCAGTCCCGTCAGGCTGTCGAAGTGCGCCATGTAGTCGGCGCGCTGTTGCGCAGCAATCCGCTCGCCCATTTCGATCGCCAACCGCGCGTACGGCGCACGCACACTCGACACGAATACCACCTGATAGATGAAGCCGTAGGAGACGATCTTGTACAGATGCCCCAGCAAGCTGTAGAAGCTGTTCACGCTGGAGTAGGCGGTAAAGCACAGCTCGGCGAGAATCGAGACCAGTGTCGCAGCCAGCATGCCCTCGAAATAGTCACGGTCTGCAACCTCTCGAGCCCGCCAGAACACCCAAGCCGCCAGTGCGAAGAGGCTGATGATCAGCCACTCCATCTGCACTTTGAAGCGGGTCAGCCCCTCCCCGTCGATAAAGGTCCGCGGCCACAGCTGCGGCTGAAACAGCTGCAGATAAACCACCAGAACAACCAGTCCGAGGGATGATGAAAGCAGCAGGACCCGCGGCAGTGCGATGCTTCGGTGGCACAGACGGCACGCCACCGCGAGCAGCGTGAAAGCAAGCAACACACGGGAAACCAGCCAGAAGGCGATCGCTTTTTCCGCCGAGGCAGGCGTCACCCAGACGGGCATACCCCGGTAGGACAGCATATGAGCCAGATCCAGCACCGCGATGGCCAAAAAAGCGCAGGCGAGCAGCGGATTCGATCGATGCACTGGCTGCTGGCTGTGCCAGGCCACCGCGAACACCAACGCGGCAACGACGATCGAGAAGGTTTCGACAGCGATGTGCAGCGGTAACGGAAACCACACCGGGCTGCCGTTGAGATCCGCCAGACTCGATAACAGCCAGACCAGCACCAGCAGCGCAGCGAGGGCAATCACCAACGATGACGCCAACGGCCAGGGCTGGCGAACAGAGGATGAGCGGGGACTCGACAGTAGCGACATGGCTGGCTCGAATTGGCTGGGGTTGGATCGCCAAGCGATCCTGCTCAGCTGCCACGACTATATGGCCAGCCAATAGCCATTACCATACGACTAATAAGGACTTTAGTCGCAGTCGCCGAATGAACCCCTGGCCCCGCCGAAGTTAGTCGCTGCCGTGCTCTGCCAAGGCCACCGCGCGGAACATCGCGCGCCGTTTGTTCAGTGTTTCTTCCCATTCCAGCGCCGGTTGCGAGTCGGCGACGATGCCGGCACCGGCCTGCACGTGCAGTTCGCCGTCCTTGATCACTGCGGTACGGATGGCAATAGCGGTATCCATGTTGCCGTTCCAGGCAAGATAGCCCACAGCACCTCCGTAGACGCCGCGTTTCACCGGTTCGAGTTCGTCGATGATCTCCATGGCGCGGACCTTCGGAGCACCAGACAAGGTCCCGGCCGGCAGGATCGCACGCAGCGCATCCATGGCCGTCAGTGGCGCCTTGAGCTGACCGGTGACGTTGGAGACGATATGCATCACGTTGGAATAGCGCTCGATGACCATCTTTTCGGTAAGCCGAACCGAACCATTCTCGGCCACGCGGCCGACGTCGTTGCGGCCCAGGTCGATCAGCATCAGATGCTCAGCCAGCTCCTTCGCATCACTGAGCAGATCCTGCTCCAGTGCGAGATCGGCTTCCTCGTTGACGCCGCGCGGGCGGGTGCCAGCGATAGGACGGACCGTCACCAGTCCTTCCTCCACCCGCACCAGCACTTCCGGCGAGGAGCCCACCACATGGAAATCGCCGAAATTGAAGAAGTACATATAAGGCGTCGGGTTGAAGCAGCGCAGCGCGCGGTACAGATCGATCGGCGCGGCCTTGAAGGGAATCGACATGCGCTGGGAGATCACCACCTGCATGCAGTCGCCGGCGAGGATGTAGTCCTTGATGCGGTTAACCGCCTGTTCGTAGTCCTCGCGGCTGAAACTGGAGCGGAATGTCGGCTCGGTGCCGCTGCCATTCTCAAAGTCCAAGCCCAGGCGCGGCGTGATCGACTGGCGCAGTTTTTGGCGCAGCGCCTGAAGTTTCGCCTGCCCCGCCTCATAGGCGTCCGGCTGCGATGGATCGGCTAGTACGATGCAGTGCAGCTTGCCGGCGAGGTTGTCGAAGACCACCACGGCGTCGGAAACCATCAACAGGATATCCGGCGTGCCCAACGGGTCGGGATTGGGACAGGTTGCCAGCTTGCGTTCGACATAGCGCACGCTGTCGTAACCGAAGTATCCGACCAGCCCGCCATTGAAACGCGGCAAGCCTTCGACCGGCGCTACACGATAGCGCTGCTGAAAGGCTTCGACGAAGGCCAACGGTTCCTCAACCTCGGACTGTTCGGTCTCGATACCATCGGTGGTCACGCTAACGTTGTGATCATGGACCCTGAGCACGGTGCGGCACGGCAGGCCGATAATCGAATAACGCCCCCACTTCTCGCCGCCCTGTACCGATTCGAGCAGATAGGAATTGGGCGCGTCAGCAAGCTTGAGATAGAGCGTCAGCGGCGTGTCGAAGTCAGCAAGGGTTTCAAACGACAGAGGGATGCGGTTGTGGCCTTCGGCGGCCAAACGCAGGAATTCTTCGCGGGTCATGTCAGCCTCGTGGTCGGAGGGGAACTACATAAGGTCGAGTTGTGCAAACGTACCGGGCGAAGCCGGCAGGAAATGTCAGGCGCGCCAGCGCCAACGGGCCAGGGCCTTGATGACATTCATCCATTGTTTGCGGGTGACCACCACGATCTGATCTCGTCTTGGGGTGTTACGGGATAGGGGCCACACTAGCGCAGCCCCGAAACCGAAGCAACCAGCTCGCGCAGGTCATCGAGCACCAGTGTCGGCGCCTCGTTGGCGATGGGTTCGCCATGGTTGTAGCCATAAGTCAGCGCGACACAGGGAACGGCCGCCGCTTTCGCCGCGCGCACATCGTTGCGTGAGTCGCCGACGAACAGCGACGCATCAGACTCGACGCCGGCCTGGCTCATGACCCACAACAATGCCGCGGGATCGGGCTTCTGCTGCGGCAAGGTATCGCCCCCGACCAGCCACTGGAAGTAACCCGCGAGCCCCTTCTCCTCCAGCAGCGGCTCGATGAACTGAGCCGGTTTGTTGGTGATGATCGAGAGTTTCACGTCGCGCTCGCGCAACCAGTCCAGGCATTCCCGAACGCCGGGATACACCGTGGTCAGTTCGTGGCCGCCGGAATAAGCCTGCATGAACAGCGCCAGCGCCTCGTCGGCTAATTCATCGGCAACCCCGTCATGCTGCAACTTACCGGCCAGAGCCCGACGTACCAGTACCTTCGAACCGTTGCCGACCCAGTCGCGTACTCGCGCAATGCCGGCAGGTTCACGGCCCATCAGCATCAGCATCTTGTCCACCGCAGCGGCCAGGTCTGGAACCGAATCCATCAGGGTGCCGTCCAGGTCGAACATCACCAGCCGCGGCAGCTGGCCGTCGAAGAGCTGCTCCAGGCGAGTCATGAGCGGGCCAGCGCCAGTTCGGCGCGCATCTGGTCGATCACGGCCTTGTAGTCCGGCTGGTTGAAAATGGCCGAGCCAGCGACGAAGGTATCGGCCCCGGCTGCAGCGATCTCACGGATGTTCTTTGGATTCACTCCGCCGTCGATCTCCAGGCGAATTTCACGCCCGCTGGCATCGATCAACGCGCGCGCCTCGCGCAGCTTGTCCAGGGTGTTGGGGATGAACTTCTGGCCGCCAAAGCCGGGGTTGACGCTCATCAACAGGACCATGTCGACCTTGTCCATCACGTACTTGAGCACATCAAGCGGGGTAGCCGGATTGAACACCAGACCGGCCTTAGCACCGCCATCCTTTATCAGCTGCAGCGATCGATCGATGTGATCCGAAGCTTCCGGGTGAAAGGTGATGTAACTGGCGCCGGCTTCGAGGAAGTCGCCGATCATGCGGTCTACCGGACGGACCATCAGATGCACGTCAATAGGCGCGGTGACGCCATGCTTACGCAGGGCCGAGCAGACCATGGGGCCGATGGTCAGGTTGGGCACGTAGTGGTTGTCCATCACATCGAAATGGACGATGTCGGCGCCAGCGGCCAGTACGTTGTCCACTTCCTCGCCCAGGCGGGCGAAATTGGCGGAAAGAATCGAAGGGGCGATGGCGAACGGCTGCATGACGACCTCGGGTAGCTCGGCGGAATGCCGCGCATTGTACCCGAGGGGTCAGGGTTGCGGCGCGCCTGACATCCGCCACGAATGCCGGCGCACCAGTCGGATCAGGTCAGCTCGTCGAAGCACTCGGCGATGATCGCCAATCCGCGGTCGAGCAGCTCGTCCTCGGCAGTCAGCGGCACCAGCACACGTAACACGTTGTAGTAGGTGCCGCAGGACAGCAGGATCAGGCCCTTGTCCCGTGCCTTGGCAACAATCTGCGAGGTCAGCGCCGCTGCCGGACGCGCATGGTCGCCATCCTCGAACAGCTCGATGGCGATCATCGCGCCGAGGCCGCGCACCTCGCCGATCTCCTTGTGCTTGGCCTGGATCGCCTTGAGCCCGGTGGTGAGCTTCTCGGCTACCGTCTTGCAGCGGTCGAGCAGCTTCTCCTCCTCGAAGATTTCCAGTACCGCCAACGCCGCCGCGCAGGACAGCGGGTTGCCGGCGTAGGTGCCGCCCAGCCCGCCAGGCGCGATGGCGTCCATGATCTCAGCCTTGCCGCAGACGCCGGCAATCGGAAAGCCGCCGCCGACCGATTTGGCGAAGGTGGTCAGATCAGCGACCACGCCCATCTGCTCCATGGCGAAGAACGTCCCGGTTCGTCCGGCGCCGGTCTGCACTTCGTCGGCGATCAGCAGGATGCCGTGCTCGTCGCACAGTGCGCGCAGGCGAACCATGAAGTCCTTCGGTGCGACGTTGAAGCCGCCCTCGCCCTGCACCGGCTCGATGATGATCGCGGCAATGTCGCGCGGCTCGGCGTCGTTCTTGAAGATGCGCTCGATGCTGGCAATCGACTCATCGACGCTGACGCCATGGATCGCGCAGGGATACTGCGCGCGGAAGATGCCGCCCGGCATCAGGCCCATTCCAGCGGAGTACGGCGCAACCTTGCCGGTAAGCCCCAGGGTCATCATGGTGCGGCCGTGATAAGCGCCAGTGAAGGCGATCACTCCGGCGCGACCGGTGGCAGCGCGGGCGATCTTCACGGCGTTTTCCACCGCCTCGGAGCCGGTAGTGACCAGCAACGTCTTCTTGGCGAAATCGCCTGGCACCCGCGCGTTGATCTTCTCGCACAGTTCGACGTAGGGCTCGTAAGCCAGCACCTGAAAGCAGGTGTGGGTCAGCTTGTGCAACTGCGCTTCCACCGCCTTGATGATTTTCGGGTGTAGGTGGCCAGTATTCAGCACAGCAATGCCGCCGGCGAAATCGATGAACTCGCGACCTTCGACGTCGACCACGCTGCTGTTCTTCGCGTGATCGGCAAAGATCGGATGGATCTGGCCGACACCACGGGGAACGGCGGCGACACGGCGTTGCATCAGGGATTCGTTGGTCTTGCTCATAAGCTCCTCAGTAGCCGCTCATCGTCGGCTCGGGTCGGAATGAACGCCTGGAAGCGGGTCCGGCAGCATACGATGATCGACTGCCGGGCCATCCGGGCGTTCGGATAACAGTAATAGCATGTGCAATATTTTGCACGACGCAATTGCAGGCCGGCTCAAAGGCCGCCCAGACACAAGTATTTGATCTCCACGTACTCGTCCAGACCGTAGCGCGAGCCCTCGCGCCCGAGTCCGGAGGCTTTCATGCCGCCAAACGGGGCCACCTCGGTGGAGATCACCCCGGTGTTGATGCCGACCATGCCGTACTCCAGCGCTTCGGCCACGCGAAACACCCGTCCCAGGTCGCGTGCATAAAAGTACGCGGCGAGGCCAAATTCGGTGTCGTTGGCCTGGTGGATAACATCTGCCTCGTCGCTGAAGCGGAACAGTGGCGCCAACGGGCCGAAGGTCTCCTCGCGCGCCACGGCCATCTCGGCGGTGACGTCGCCCAGTAGGGTCGGCTCGAAGAAGGTGCCACCCAGTGCGTGCGGCTTGCCGCCGGCCAGCAGTGTGGCGCCTTTGTCCAGCGCATCCTGCAAATGGCGCTGGACCTTGGCCACTGCGGCGGCGTCGATCAGCGGGCCGGTGGTGACGCCCTCCTCTGCACCGTTGCCAACCTTAAGCCGCGCCACTGCGGCAGCAAGCTTGTCAGCGAAGGCGTCGTAGACACCGTCCTGCACGTAGATGCGATTGGCGCAGACGCACGTCTGCCCGGCGTTGCGATACTTGGAGATCATCGCGCCCTCTACCGCCGCATCCAGATCGGCATCGTCGAACACAATGAAGGGTGCGTTGCCTCCCAGCTCCAGCGAGAGCTTCTTTAGCGTCGGCGCGCATTGCTGCATCAGCCTGATGCCCACTGCTGTCGAGCCGGTGAACGACAGCTTGCGCACGACAGGGCTTTCGCAGAGTTCGGCCCCCACTTCGCGAGACATGCCGGCGTCGGCGGTGACTACGCTGAACAATCCAGCCGGGATACCTGCGCGTTCGGCAAGCACGGCCAGCGCCAGCGCGGAAAACGGCGTTTGCGGCGCCGGTTTGAGCACCATGGCGCAGCCGGCCGCCAGCGCCGGGCCGACCTTGCGGGTGATCATGGCGCTGGGGAAATTCCACGGCGTAATGGCGGCAGTCACGCCCACCGGCTCCTTCTGCACCAGAATGCGCTTGTCGCTGGCGTGCGCCGGGATCACATCGCCGTACAGGCGCTTGCCCTCCTCGGCGAACCATTCGAGAAAGGATGCGGCGTAGGCCACTTCCCCACGGGCCTCGGCCAGCGGTTTGCCCTGTTCGGCCGTCATGATGCGCGCCAGGTCTTCCTGGTTTTCCAGCATCAGCCCGTACCAACGACGCAGACGCGCGGCGCGCTCCTTGGCGGTCAGCGCCCGCCAGGCCGGTTGTGCCGCCTGTGCGGCCTCGATGGCGCGACGGGTTTCGGCGCGCCCCATGTTGGGCACCTCGCCGATGAGTTCGCCGGTGGCCGGGTTGAAGATAGCGGTCCGGTCGCCCTCGTCGGCATCGCACCAGACGCCGTCTAGGTAGGCCTGCTGGCGAAGCAGGCCGGGGTGATCGAGTTGCAGGGTCATGGAAGCGTCCGGATCAGGCGGGTTGTTGGGTACGCATCTTCTCGGAGCGGCCGCGCAGCCACTCCAGGGTCAGCAGCAGCGCGATAGAGAAGCCAATCAGCAAGGTGGCCGCGGCGGCGATGGTCGGGCTGAGGTTTTCACGAATGCCGCTGAACATCTGCCTCGGCAAGGTGATCTGTTCGGGGCCAGCAAGGAATAAGGTCACCACCACTTCGTCGAAGGACGTGGCGAAGGCGAACAGCGCACCACTGATCACTCCCGGCGCGATCAGCGGCAGCGTCACGCGAAAGAAGGCGGTCAGTGGCGAGGCGCCCAGGCTGGCCGCGGCGCGCACCAGATTCTGGTTGAACCCCTGCAGCGTGGCCGACACCGTGATGATCACGAACGGCACGCCCAGCACTGCATGCACCAAGATCAGCGACAAGTAGCTGTTGCCCATGCCCAGCGGGGCGAAGAACAGGTAGCTGGCCACACCGACGATCACAACCGGCACCACCATCGGCGATATCAGCAAGGTCATCACCAACGCCTTGCCGCGGAATTCGCCGCGGGTCAGGCCGATCGCCGCCAATGTGCCGAAAACCATCGCGAGCGCCGTGGCGGCCGGCGCGATGAGCATCGAGTTCTTCAGCGAACGCATCCAGTCCGCCGAGCTGAACAAGGCCTCGTACCAGCGCATGGAGAATCCCTGCAGCGGATAGACCAGAAACGAGCCTGAGTTGAAAGACAGCGGCACGATGACCAGCACCGGCACGATCAGGAACAGCAGCACCAGCGCACAAAGGATGCGCAGCGTGTAGAACCAGACCCGCTCGATGGGCGACATGTAGGGGCTCAGCATGGAACGGTCTCCTGCCCAGATGAACGAATGGTTTGCTTTGATTGCGGGGTAAGCGCCGTCATGCTCAACCCAGCCTCAGCCGGCTGGCGCCGACCAGCCAGCTGTAGACGACATACAACAACATGGTCGCCAGCAAGAGCAGGCCGCCCAGCGCCGTCGCCATGCCCCAGTTGATGGTGGTGTTGGTGTAGAAGGCGACAAAGTAGCTGACCATCTGGTCGTTGGGGCTGCCGAGCAGCGCCGGCGTGATGTAGTAGCCAATGGAAATGATGAACACCAGCAGGCAACCGGCACCGACGCCGGCCAGCGTCTGCGGGAAATACACCCGCCAGAAGCTGGCGAAGGGATGACAGCCCAGCGAGATCGCCGCACGCATGTAACTCGGCGAGATGTTCTTCATCACGCTGTAGATCGGCAGGATCATGAATGGCAGCAGGATATGCACCATGGCGATGTACACGCCGGCGCGGTTGAATACCAATTGCAGCGGCTCGTCGATCAGGCCCATCTTCAACAGCGCACCATTGATCAGGCCGCTCGACTGCAGCAGCACGATCCAGGCGGCGACGCGCACCAGGATGGAGGTCCAGAACGGCAGCAGCACCATGATCATCAGCAGGTTGCTCTTGCGCGCTGGCAGATTGGCCAGCAAATACGCGAGCGGATAGGCAAGCACCAGGCAGATCGCCGTGATTACCAGGCCCATCCAGAACGTGCGGGCGAAGATATCCAGGTACACCGCCTGATCAGGCGAGACCGGTGCCAGCTCGCCCATGTCGTCGATGCGGTGATCGAGGGCAGCCAGCAGGTAGTAGGGTGTGAGCGCACTGTCGTTACGACGGATGACCTGCCAATAGGCAGGGTCGCCCCAGCGCTCATCGAATGTCTCGAGCGCTTCCTTATAGGACGCTGGCAATTCCTTGAATGGGAGCGCGCGGGCCGTCTTGGTCATCAGGCTGCGGAAACCGGCCTGCTCCATATTCAAGCGTTTGGATAGATCGCCCAGCGACTGATTCTGCCTCGCCTCGAGCAGGTCTTCGCTGAGGGCCCGGTATACCGATTCCTCCGGTAGGCCGCGGCCATCCCAGGCCGCGATCGCCTCGACCGTGCGCGGCAGACTTCCCACCACCTCCGGGTTGTCGACGCTGCGCCAGAGCAACGAGGCGATTGGCAGCACGAAGGTCAACAGCAAGAACACCAGCAATGGCAGGATCAGCGCCTTGGATTTCAACCGGTTCATGCGCTCGGCACGCGCCAGCCGACGCTTCAGGTTGGGCTCGGCGATATCGGGAACAGGCAAGGAGATGGCAGTCGCCATGGCGAACTCCGCAAAGTTTCAGTTTCCGGCGGCGCATGGCCCGCCTCCGGGCCGGCCATGCGAGGGGTGCCAGGCTTGCTTAGCGCGCAGCCCAGGCGTTGAAGCGCTGTTCCAGTTGCTCACCGTAGTCGGCCCAGAAGGTGACGTTCATAGCCACTTGGTTGGCGATGTTCTCGGGTGTCGTGGGCATGTTCTTCAGCAGCTTGGGATCGAGCAGTTCGACCGCTTTCTTGTTCGCCGGCCCGTAAGCGATGTTTTCTGAGAAGGCTTTCTGCTGCTGCGGTTGCAAGGTAAAGCTGACGAATTCGAGCGCCGCCTTCTGATCCTTCGCACCTTTGGGCATCGCCCAGGAATCGAAGTCGTAGATGCCACCGTCCCAAACCACTTGCAGATTGCTCTCGTCCTGCACCGCAGCGATGCGACCGTTGTAGGCGCTGCTCATGACCACGTCACCGGAGGCCAGAAACTGCGGTGGCTGAGCGCCGGCTTCCCACCATTGAATGCTGGGTTTGATCTGGTCGAGCTTCTTGAAGGCCCGGTCCTGGCCTTCTTTGGTCGCCAGGACTGTGTACACGTCTTTCGGCGCAACCCCATCAGCCATCAAGGCGAATTCAAGGGTGTACTTGGCCCCCTTGCGCAGGCCGCGCTTGCCGGGAAATTTCTCGGTATCCCAGAAATCCGCCCAGCCGGTCGGCGCGCTGGCAAGCTTGTCGGCGTTGTAGGCCAGCACCGTGGACCAGACGAAGAAGCCGACACCGCAAGGCTGTATGGCACCCTCGATGAAGTCATCCGGATTACCCGCCACCGACGGATCGATTTCCTCGAACAGCCCTTCGTCGCAGCCGCGCGACAGCTCCGGTGATTCGACTTCCACGAGGTGCCAGGACACGCTGTTGGTATCGACCATGGCCTTCACCTTGGCCATCTCGCCGTTGTACTCGCCGGCGATGATCTTGTGGCCGGTCTTGGCCTCGAACGGCTCGTTGAAGGCTTTGATCTGGGCCTGCTTGTTAGCCCCGCCGAAGGTGACGGCCGTGAGGTTTTCCGCCGAGGCCTGGGCAGCGCATACCAGTCCGATGCTAAGGGCGGTCAGTTTCAGAGAGTTCAGCATTGTTATTCGCTCCATGATGCGGTTGAAGACAGCTTTCTTGCTTGCTCGTCCCTGCTTATGCCGGTTGCAGCGGATCCAGCGCACGGACGTGTTCCACTTGCCAGCCGATCGGCACGACATCGCCAACTGCCAGGGCGGGATCGAACTCGGCGATTGGTTGCTTGACAAAGAAATCGCTGATGCCACAGACCTCAAGGCGGATGCGGATGTGATCGCCCAGGTAGACGAATTCGGCCACCCGCCCGGTGAAGCGATTCGGGCAGTTGGCGCTGGCGCCGTTGAGGCGGACCCGTTCCGGGCGGATCGACAGGTTGACCGGTGTACCCGGCGCACCGACCTTCACCGCAAGGGCCTCGACCCGTTCGCCGCGGCCCAATTCAACGGTGCAGTTGTCGCCGTCACGGCTGACCAGGCGTGCCGGCAGCCGGTTGTTCTCGCCGAGAAAGTTGGCGACGAAGGTGTTCGCCGGCCGCTCGTAGAGCGCCCGCGGCTCATCGATCTGCTGAATTTCGCCCTGATGGAATACCGCGACCCGATCTGACATGGTCAGCGCCTCGCCCTGATCGTGGGTGACGTAGACCACAGTGACCCCAAGGCTTTGGTGCAGGTGCTTGATCTCCATCTGCATCTGCTCGCGCAACTGCTTATCCAGCGCCCCCAGGGGTTCATCCATCAACACCAGCTGCGGTTCGAACACCAGGGCACGGGCCAGGGCCACGCGCTGCTGTTGACCACCGGACAGCTGCGCCGGGTAGCGATTACGGAAGCCTTCGAGCTGCACCATCGACAGGGCGCGTTTGACTCGCTCCTTGATGTCGAGCTTGGCCATGCCCCGCACGCTGAGCGGGAACGCAAGGTTCTCGGAAACCGTCATGTGCGGAAACAGCGCATAGTTCTGGAACACCATGCCCATGTCGCGCTTGTGCGGCGGCAGCTTGTTGATCGAACGGCCGCCGAGCAGGATTTCACCGGCAGTCGGCGTCTCGAAGCCGGCCAGCATCATCAGGCTGGTGGTCTTGCCGGAGCCGGACGGGCCCAGCAGCGTGAGGAATTCACCCTTGCGGATGTCCAGGTTGAGGTCTTTGACGATCAGCGCTTCGCCGTCGTAACTCTTCTGGATGCCACGAAAGCTGACCAGTACATCGTTCGCTTGGGAATCGAGCATGCCGCACCTGTGTTCCGTTGTTCCGTGACCACAGGTTAGGAGCCTGCGCAGTCCGCGAACATCGGCGCAGCGGAGTGATTGAACTCAGTCAAACGGAGAGGTGCGTGTAGGGAATGCCCTACAACCGGTGCGGCTTCTGCGGCGTTGGCGAGCAGAAGCCAACGCTAGATGCCCGCATGGCAGAGCCGCTCATGCTGCGCTCTGGCGATCTCAGACCAGCTTGTGCTCCATGGCATAGCGGACCAGATCGGCCACTGAGTGCGCGACCAGCTTCTGCATCAGGCGCGCCTTGTGCGTGCTGATGGTCTTGCTACTGAGCGCCAGCTTGGCGGCGATGTCGTTGACCGAGTCACCATGCACCAGGCGCTCGAACACCGAGTACTCACGCTCGGACAGCAGCGCATGGGGTGGCCGGGAATCAGTGAGCCCGACCTCGAAGACCATTCGATCCGCCAGCTCCGGATCGATATAACGGCCGCCGGCAGCGACCTTGCGCACCGCGGTCAGCAACAGCGCCGGGTCGCTGTCCTTGGTGGCATAACCGGCAGCGCCGATTTTCAGCGCACGCGCCGCCATCTGTGCCTCGTCATGCATCGACAGGACCAGGATCGCCGGCGGCTGGCTCAATGCACGGATCCGTGGAATGGCTTCCAGGCCGTTGATGCCCGGCATGGAAATGTCCAGCAGCACCACATCGCAAGGCGTCAGCCGCAACTGGTCGAGCAACTGCTGACCGTTACCCGCCTCACCGATCACCTGCATGTCCGTGGCCAGTCCGATCAGCTGCTTGATGCCCTCGCGAACGATGGTGTGGTCCTCGGCGACGATTACCCTAATCATGGCGCTAGCTCTCCAATGTACTGATCAGAACCGCAGGCGCGGCCGGGACATCCAGGGGCACCGAGACGTGGATCGAGGTCCCCTCGCCCGGCTGGCTTTCCAGCAGCAACGTACCGCCGAGCATCTGCGCTCGCTCGTGCATACCCACCAGGCCGAATGAGGGTCCCTGGCGGCTCTGCTGAACCACGAACCCCTGGCCGTCATCGCTGATGCTCAAGCACAGCATATCCCCTTGCTGCTGCAGGGTGAGGCTCACGGTTTGTGCATTGGCGTGACGCATGACATTGGTCAGGGCTTCCTGAAGGATGCGAAACAGGCCGATGGCCTTGGCATTACCGAGTTGCGGCGGGCATTCCGGCACTTCCACCAGGCAGGCGATGCCAGTGCGTTCCTCGAAGCGCCGCGCCTGCCAGTCGATGGCCGATGCGATGCCGGCGTCCAGAATCGGCGGGCGCAGGGCGGTCGCCACGTCGCGCACCTGCTGGAACAGCTGCGCAATCAGCCGCTTCATGCCCTGCAAACGGGCCGCCAGGCCGGGATCGAGTTCGGCGAAGCTGATCTCGCACATGGAGATCTCCAACTTCAGTACCGTCAGCATCTGCCCCAGCTCGTCATGGACCTCGCGGGCGATGTGGGCTTTTTCCTCCTCGCGCACGGTCTCGACGTGCGCCGCCAGCTTGCGTAACTGCGCACGCGAGGCGTCCAGCTCCAGCTCAATCCGCTTGTTGTCAGTGATATCCCAGACGATACCGTCCCAGACCTGCCGTCCCTCCAGCTGGCCCCGTACCGACGCACGGATATCGGCCCAGCGAATCTCGCCGGAACGAGTCAGAATCCGCCCCTGCCAGTACCAGTCACTCATGCTGTCCAGGGCTTGCTGCTGGCTGCTCCAGTAACCCGGCTCGTCATCGGCGTGGACCAGGCTGCGGATACCGCGTCCGGGCTGCAACAACAGCTCAGCCGAGTAGCCAACCAGGCGCTCGCTGGCCTCGCTGATGTAGGCGATGCTGACCGGCGCACCGGCGTCCTGCCGTTCGAGGCGGAACACCAGTCCAGGGACGTTGCCGGCCATGGCCTTAAGGCGCACCTCGCTTTCCTGCAGCGCGGCACTGGCGCGGCGGCGCTCGGTAATGTCAGCGAGGAACACGACCAGGTATTCCTTACTGCCGAATCGCAGGAAGCTCAGGGTGACTGCGGCGGGGAACCGGCTGCCGTCGGCACGCTGCCATTCACATTCGTGAACCCGGTGGTCCTCCACACCGCTGCGGGCGTCACGCCAGAGCTGCAGCCAGTCGTCCATGCTCATTCCCGGTTCCAACGCTTGCAAGGGCTGGTCGAGAAGACTGTCCGAGGCATACCCGAGCAGTTCGACGGCAGCCTGGTTGGCATATCGAACATGGCTATCCCAGTTCAACCAGAGAATACCGACCGTACTGTGATCGAGGCAGAATTGAGTCAACCGCTGCGCCTCTTCGGCCGCGGCGCGCGCCTCGATGTCTCGCCGCGCCGATTTCAACCGGCTCTCCAGAAGCCCCTGCTGGCGGCGCTGCCAGACCAGCATGGTCACGGTAGCCACCAGCAGCAACGTCAACAGTAGGCTGAGGCTGCGCCAGTAACTGATGCGGCGGGATTGGTCGATGCTGCGCGATTTCAGCCAGTGCTCCTGCAACTGACTGAACTCACGGGCGGGAAAGTTGCGCAACGCCTGATCGATGACCGCGCTCATCACCGGGCTGTCGCGGCGGGAACCAATGCGCAGCAACAATGGATTGCCCAGATCACCTACGACATCCAGCGATGCGTATTCGGCCCGCTGCGAGAGCCGGCCGTAGAGCGGCTCATCAACCACTGCGAAGCGCACGCGTGCCTCGAGCAACTGACGAAGTGCCTCGAACTGGCTACCGACTTCCAGCACCGGCTGGCTCGGGTAGTTGCTGCGCATGTAGTCGGCCACCGCGCCGGGCCCCTCCAGGGCGATCACATCATTGCTGTCCAGACGCTCTAGATCGATCGCACGGGGGCCGTTTATGTCACCGATAATCAGCCTTGGCACTCTCAGAAACGGATCGCTATAGCGCCAGATGCGCAGCCCTTCGCGAGTCTGTCGCAGCCCTGGCGCAAGGTCGATCTCGTTGGCGCGCATGGCATCATCCAATGCCGCCTCGTCGACGAATCGATGCCATTGCAGGGTGACGCCGAGGCTGGCGGCCAGCCGCTCAATGAACTGCACGTGGAAGCCGGACAGGCGACGCTGGCGCTGGTCATACTCGGCGTAAGGCGGCGCCATCACGACACCCACACGCCACTGCTGGTGTGCCGCCAGCCACTCCTGTTGCGCATCGCTCAGCGGCACACTCGAGGCCTCAACGGTCATTACGTTTAGCGCAAGCAACAGGCAGCAACAACGCAGCAGAAATGACACCATAAGCCTCACGAGATCGGCATTCGTGCCGAAAACGCTTTTGTAGTGCATCTGCACCGCCTGCGCCAGCACCACGGCAGCGCCAGGCCGGCGTCTATCAGGAAAGCCCATGGTTCGAGCTCGCGTTTCAACTGGTTTGGCGGTCGCCTTGTTCGCCATCGTCACCAGTTCTTTGGTCAACGCCGTTGAGGAGTCAGCCGAACCGGAAGCAACTCCGGCTCCGGTGGCTGTCGATCGCCCGCCGCTGCCCTCTCGCAGCTCGACCATGGCCGCTGACCTGTTGCGCCAGCTGCCGCCCAGCGAGTTCATCAGCCTGAACGCGGACAAGGACGACTTCGTTGCGCTCTGGCGCCCCGCCAATGTGGCTGAACCCAAGGGTGTCATCGTCCTGTTGCCTGGCGAGGGCGAAAGCACCAACTGGCCGCGCGGCATTGGCCCGTTGCGTCGTGGCCTGCCGGACCACGGTTGGCACACCCTGAGCCTGAGCCTTCCGGACTCGCCGGGCTTGCTGTTACCGCCAGCCACTGAGCAAACGCCCGAGCAACCGACCGACGAACCCGAGCCTGAACAGCCCACCGAAGAGCCGCCGCCAAGCGAAGCCGGATATCTGCCTGAAGAAGCCGCAGCAGTGCCAGACGAACCGGCAGCCGACGACGGCGACGCGCAAGACCCGGCCGAAACGGCCGAAACGGCCGCGCCCAAGCCTGAGCAGGCCGAGCAGATCGCTGCACGCATCGAGGCAGCCCTGGCCTTCGCCCGCAGCAAACAACCCGCAGCGATTGTGCTGCTAGGCCAGGGTACAGGCGGCTATTGGGCGGCCCGCTATCTTCAGCAACGAGCGCCAGCGGATGTCAGGCATCTGCTGGTGATCCAGCCGCGCCAACCGGAAGGACAGGACGAGCCGCTTGCGCAGCTGGTGCCGACCCTCAAGCTGGCCACCGGCGACTTCTATTACAAGGACGCAGGGAGCGAGCAACAGACAGCTCGCGAGCGACTGAACGCCAGCCGCCGAATCCAGCACCCGGCCTATCGCCAAGTCGGCTTACCCCAACAGACCGGCGATCGCCCCTCCGATCAGGAAGTGCTCGTTCGACGAGTCCGCGGCTGGCTCAAGCGAGAAATATAAGCGCCGACCGGCTCGCACTAACGAAAGCCCCGCCGCTCGCGAATCAAACCGTAGGCATGGTGCAGTTCGCGGGTCCGCTCGGTTGCCTCGCGCACCTCGATGGCGGTTGCGCCGGCACCGGCCTGCTTGTCCGGGTGGTGCTTGCTGAGCAGGCGCCGATAGGCCCTTTTGATTGCCTGCGGCTCGCTGTCGGCACGGACGCCCAACAACCGCAATGCCTGCTCGTAGGCCCCACCGGGATTGCTCGGCGCGCCCTGGCGGCGCCCCCCTTGCTGGTCCAGCGCCGCCACGGCCACCGAATCCCAGCCCATCCACTTTCCCCAGAGCATGATCAACTCATGCTCACGCGCATCGATCTGCCCCTGGGCCCTGGCCATGCGCCAGCAGGCTTGCAGGAGCACCTTCGCTTCATCCTGCCGCCCTCGTAATCGCTGCAAGGGCTCTCGTAGCCCGTCTCCACTGGATTTGCCACGGTAAAAGGCATCAATTGCCATGCGTTGTTGAGGAGCGGTCAACTGTAGCCGGCGCATCTCACTGCGGGCGGCCTGGATGTGAGCCTCGCTGATACGCCCGCTGCTTTTCGCCAAGCGTCCGAGCAGGAAAAACAGCAAGTCGCTGCCCTGCATCAACGGTTTGGCCCTTGATAGCAGTTGGCGAACACTCGCCCAAGAGTCGAGCCCGAAGCGACGATCCAGCACCTGCCCGATCAATGCACCCAACAGCGCGCCCGGAATGCTCGCCAGCAGCCACCCCGCAAGTGCGCCTAGAAACGTGATTGGCCAGAACATTCAGCGCTGTGCCTCGAGCGTGCGCTCGACTTCAGCCAGACGCTCATGCGTCCCAACGTCAATCCAGCGCCCGCGATAATGCTCACCGCTCAGCTTGCCAACAGCCATCGCCTGGCGCAGCAGAGGCGCAAGTTTGAACGCACCGGCACTGCACCCGGTAAATAATTGCGGGCTGAGTACGGCGATGCCGCTGTAGGTCAGCATCGCAGTGTCTCCGTCGCCAATGCAGCCGTCGATCAAGCTGAAATCACCTTTGAGGTTATGCTCTGGATTGTCCACCAGCACCAAATGCGCCAAGCCTTTAAGTGGCCGCTTCAGCGCACCAAAGTCATAGTCGGTCCAGATGTCGCCATTGACCACGATAAAAGGCTCCGCCCCCAGCAGCGGTAAAGCACGATGAATCCCCCCGCCGGTCTCCAGTGGCTCGCCCTCGGCTGAGTACTGGATGCAGACGCCCAAACGCCGACCGTCACCGAGGTACGCCTCGATCTGTTCACCCAGCCAGGCGTGATTGATCACCAGCTCATCGATACCGGCCTCGGCCAGCGCCCGGATGTGGTATTCGATCAGCGGCACGCCGCCCGCGCGGACCAGCGGTTTGGGTGTGTGCAAGGTCAGGGGCCGGAGGCGCTCGCCCTTTCCGGCCGCCAAGATCATCGCCTTCATGATTCAACGGGCTCCTGCGGCAACCCTTGCAGCAGCCGCTTGAGATCGCCCAGTTCAGGGCGGCGCTCCAACACGGTGTCGAGATAAGCGAAAAAGCGCGGCACGTCGCCCAGGTAGCGTGGCTTGCCGTCACGGTGACAGATTCGCGCAAAGATACCGATGACCTTGAGGTGGCGCTGCAGGCCCATCAGATCGCTGGCGCGATGAAACTCGGCGAAGCTCTCCTGCACCGGTATCCCCCGCGCACGCGCGGAATCCCAGTAACCCTGCAGCCAGCCAAGCACCCGCTCTTCCGGCCAGCTGAGAAAGGCATCCTTGAACAGCGAGGTGATGTCATAGGTGACCGGGCCAATCACAGCGTCCTGAAAATCCAGTACGCCGGGGTTCGGCTCGCTGAGCATCAAGTTGCGTGGCATATAGTCGCGATGCACCAGCACTGTTGGCTGGGCCAGCGCCGAGTCGATCAGCACACGGCAGGTTTGATCCCACAGCTGTTGCTCATCCGCAGTGAAGCGGTGGCCCAGATGCCGTTGCACATACCACTCAGGAAATAGCTGCAGCTCGCGGCGCAGCAGGGCTTCGTCATAGGAAGGCAGTACTGCTTGGTCGGCGTTGGCCTGGAACGTCAGCAGTGCCGAAATGGCATCAGCAAAGAGCGCGTCAGCATTCTCGCCGTCGATCACGTCCAGGTAGGTCTGCCGACCCAGATCGCTGAGCAGCAAGAAGCCCCGCTCGAGGTCGGCCGCGAGGATTTCGGGCACATGCACGCCTGCCTCGGCCAGTATTGCTGCGATGCTCACGAACGGCTGGCAGTTCTCCTGAGGCGGTGGTGCGTCCATCAGGATAAAGCTGTGCTGCCCTGCCTCCCAACGGAAGTAACGACGAAAGCTGGCGTCACTACTGGCAGCAACCAGCGACACCTCGGGCACTTCGCCCCAGCCGCGACGAGCGAAAAGCGCCTGTAGATGGGGCTCCAGCCAGGCGTTGAGGTCCAGCAGACGTTGATCATGTTGCGGCATATCAGGGCTCTCCACGGCGCTAGCCGATAAGCGGGTCATGCTTTATTATCCAGCATCTTTTTCAGCCCATCGAGAGGCGTGCGGCCCAGCCCGGCCGATGGCTCGCCGCAAGCACGGACCAAAAAACAAGATGGCAGTCAAATATCCCGCTTT
>Ga0163200_1000121_pt1 | contig 35823 bp, 32 predicted proteins | sample PL_2010_200m_FD_113535 | JGI IMG/M metagenome (GOLD analysis project Ga0163200, IMG submission 113535) | Freshwater microbial communities from Powell Lake, British Columbia, Canada to study Microbial Dark Matter (Phase II) - PL_2010_200m | ecosystem: Environmental > Aquatic > Freshwater > Lake ... | reverse complement strand
GAAGCCTTGGGTACGACCGATTTGAATGGTGGCGCGCTCTTCAACGCTGAGTTCGGTATAAGACATAGGGGCAGCACCGTACCGGAAAGGTCAGGTGTTGCACTCAGTTTTTGCCGCCGCCCTTGTTCTTCAAGAAAACGACTTTGCATACAACAAAAGCGCGACGAAGGCACATCCACAGGGCTTTATCGCCCTCTATGCGGGAGGTGAACGCGCTGCTGTTCCAAATAGTATCTTCACCTGCTTCCGTGTGAATCAGAATCAAGTAATTCCCACTTTCTTAGATGCGCTATTTGCCAGCAACTTACATGGAAAGTGGCTAAGAACGCGCATTGCAGTTGGTGCGCGTGCACATGGCTCTTTACAGGTCAGTGATAACGATTTAATGGCAACGCCTGTGCCACTACCTAGCGGCACCAACTCGCTCGAAGAACAACAAAAAATCGCCGACTGCCTGTCTTCGCTGGATAATCTGATCGCGGCGGAAAGCCAAAAGCTCGACACCCTCAAGACCCACAAAAAGGGACTGATGCAGCAGCTTTTCGCCCGCGAAGGCGAAACCGTGCCACGGCTGCGGTTTCCGGAGTTTCGGGAGACTGGGGAGTGGGAAAAAGTGTCGCTCCAGCGAGTTATTGAGATTGCGTCTGGCCAAGTCGACCCAACCAAGCCCCCATATTGCGACTTACCGCACGTTGGAGGGGAAAACATCGAAGCAGGCACGGGGAAACTTCTGAATTTACGGACAGCGAAGGAGGATGGGGTCATCAGCGGGAAGTACGCCTTCGATGAACACGATATCCTTTATTCGAAAATCAGGCCCGCGCTTAACAAAGTTGCCGCCCCAGACATCAGTGGTGTCTGCAGCGCAGACGTATACCCAATACGCCCATGCTGCGAGATGTTACGTCGGGAGTTTCTCGTATATTTGTTGAGGTCAGAGTCATTTGTTAAGTATGCAACGAAGCACTCTGGGCGAGGCAAGATTCCCAAGATTAACCGCGAAGATTTGTTCGCATATGATGCCATGCTTCCAATGCCTGCCGAGCAAGAATATATCGCGTCTTTTTTATCTTCACTCGATGAGCGGATAAACTTGCAGTCGCAGAAGCTGGAAGACCTACAGAATCATAAAATTGGTCTCATGCAGCAGTTATTTCCGACGCTGGATGAGGTGGACGCATGAAGCCCGCCCAATCCTTCGCCGACTTGCCCGCGCTGGCCGCTCATCTGCGCAGCGAGCTGGAGAACAAGAAGACCATCCTGCTCTATGCCTACAACGGCACGGGCAAGACGCGGTTATCCATGGCCTTCAAGGACATGGGCAAGCAGGCCGAGGCCCGCGATACCCTGTACTTCAACGCATTCACTGAAGACCTGTTCCACTGGAATAACGATCTGGCAGGCGATGCGGACCGGCGCTTGCTGCTCAACAGGGATTCGCGATTCTTTCAGGGGCTGTTCGATCTGGAGATGGATAACCGCATTCGCCCATTGCTGCGGCGTTACGCGGATTTCGACTTCCGGATCGACACCGAGGGCCCAGAGTGGGCGGTGCGCTTTTCCCGCCTGGTGGATGGCCAGACCGTTGACAACATCAAGGTGTCACGCGGCGAGGAAAACATCTTCATCTGGTGTTTTTTCCTGGCTGTGGTCGAACTGGCGATGGACGCCGATATCGAGGCGTATCAATGGGTGAAGTACCTGTATATCGACGACCCGATCTCGTCGCTGGATGAACACAACGCCATCGCCGTCGCCAATCACCTGGCGCAGTTGCTCAAGCGGCAGGACAATCGGCTCAAGACAGTGCTCTCCACGCACCATACGTTGTTTTTCAATGTGCTCTGTAACGAGCTGGGCAAGGCGCGCCGCTATGTGATCAACAAGCACACGGCAAGCGGCGGCTATCTGCTACGGCCCGAAGAGGGCGATACGCCTTTCTTTCACCACGTTGCGGCCTTGGCGGAACTCTATCAGGCCGTGCAGGAAGACCGTTTGTTCACGCACCACTTCAACATGCTGCGCACGATTCTGGAAAAGACGGCCAGCTTCCACGGGCACAAGAACTTCTCGGCCTGCATCAAGCAAGACGATGATGATCCGGACGGCATTTTGCACGCCCGTTTGATCAACATCCTCAGCCACGGCAACTACTCGCTGTATGAGCCGCAGCAGATGCTCGATGAGAACAAGGCTTACTTCAAGAAGATTCTGAACGATTTCCTGAATCGCTACCCCTTCAATCCCGATTTGTTCCCTCAAGTTTCTGAGGTTGCAACAGCAGGTACCCCATGACTGAGTTCGAAAAACAAAAACTGGGCAAGACCCTCTGGGCCATCGCCGACCAGCTGCGTGGCGCGATGAATGCGGACGACTTCCGCGACTATATGCTGGCTTTTCTCTTCCTGCGCTATCTGTCGGACAACTACGAGGCCGCCGCGCAAAAGGAGCTGGGGGCGGACTATCCAGAGCTTCCTTCCGATGTGTTGAGGCAGACCGGCGTGAATACGCCACTTCAAGCGTGGTACGAGGAAAATCTGGACGACGTACCCGAATTCGAGAAACAGATGCGCCGCAAGGTGCATTACGTGATTGAGCCGCAATACCTGTGGGGCAACATCGCCGAGATGGCGCGCACGCAGGATGCCGAGCTGCTGCATACCTTGCAGAAAGGCTTCAAGTACATCGAGGAAGAGTCCTTCGCCAGCACCTTCCGTGGCTTGTTCTCAGAGATCAATCTGGCGTCGGACAAGCTGGGCAAGACCTACATCGAGCGCAATGCCCGCCTGTGCAAGATCATCGCCGAGATCGCCAAGGGGCTGGGGCAGTTCTCTACTGACAGTGACACGCTGGGTGATGCCTACGAGTACCTGATCGGCCAGTTTGCGGCAGGCTCGGGCAAAAAGGCCGGCGAGTTCTACACGCCGCAGCGCATTTCAGACATCCTGTCGGCCATCGTCACGCTGGACAGCCAGGAGCCAGCCACCGGCAAGCGCTCGCATCTGGATAGCGTTTTCGACTTTGCCTGCGGCTCGGGCTCCTTGCTGCTCAACGTGCGCCGCCTGATGGGGCCGCACGGCATTGGTAAGATTTACGGCCAGGAAAAGAACATCACCACCTACAACCTGGCGCGCATGAACATGCTGCTGCACGGGGTGAAGGACTCGGAGTTCGAGATTTTCCATGGCGATACCCTGCTCAACGAGTGGGATATGTTGCGCGAGACCAATCCGGCCAAAATGCCGAAGTTCGACGCGGTGGTGGCCAACCCGCCGTTCAGCTACCGCTGGGAGCCAAGCGAGGCGCTGGGCGAAGACGTGCGCTTCAAGAATTACGGCCTGGCACCGAAGTCCGCCGCTGACTTTGCCTTCCTGCTGCATGGCTTCCATTTCCTCAAGCAAGACGGTGTGATGGCAATCATATTGCCCCACGGCGTGCTGTTCCGGGGTGGTGCCGAGGCTCGCATTCGTACCAAACTGCTCAAGGATGGGCACATCGACACTGTTATCGGCCTTCCGGCGAACCTGTTCTTCTCTACTGGCATACCGGTGTGCATCCTGGTGCTGAAAAAGTGCAAGAAGCCGGACGACGTGCTGTTCATCAACGCTGCCGAGCATTATGAGAAGGGCAAACGCCAGAACCAGCTCTTGCCGGAGCACATCGACCAAATCATCGATGCCTACCAGTACCGCAAGGAAGCGCCGCGTTACTCTCGCCGGGTGAGCATGGAAGAAATCGAGAAGAACGATTTCAACCTGAACATCTCGCGCTATGTGAGCACCGCGCAAGCTGAGGAAGAGATCGACCTGGCAGCGGTGCATGCCGATCTGGTTGCCGCCGAGAAGAAGATTGCAGACGCCAAGGCGCGCCACAATCAGTATCTGGCTGAGTTGGGGTTGCCACTGTTGCCTTGAGCCAAATACTGATGCTGGAAGATTGGTTCAGTCTGCCGCTTACCTGGAAACCCTTTTCCCTTCCAGCAACAGTCTGCGGCAGTAGCTCCATTCAACGAGCTGCCCGTTGTTGAAGAGAATGAGCATGGCGCAGAGCATGGCAAGTGTCATGCTCTGCGACAAATCTGGCATCAAGCGCTGTGTTTGCTTGCTTGCGTCGCGCTGCTCTGCAGCATCTTTGGTGATTGTCTGAAAGTCATTATTGATTTTGCAGGCAACTCCCAACTTGCCCAGTTGATTCAGCAAGCTCGCACCCTGCAGACCTAGCAAAAGCCGCTCAGATGTGCTGGTAGACGTCTGCCGCATCCCGCCTATCAGCTCATCAACTTGGGCAGCCAGCTGTCGCATCAGTTTCTTTTGCTGTTGCAAAGGCATGCTGTGTTGAAAGGCATCATCGAGCAGCAGCTCATCTATTTCCGAAAGCAGCGCAATGCTATTGGCAACCCGGCGATAACTGTCGGCCAATTTTTCAAGCTTGCGTGTCCTTGGGCTGTGTGTCTCCACCGAACAGTTGTTGGTGCCGAAGAGGGTGAGTTCAGCTAACTTCTCAAAGAAGTTCGACTGAATTTCGTGTGGCAGCGCCTTGAAATCGCGATGTTGCTGAATTTTTGCAATCAGGCGCTCCCTGAATAGTGAGCGTCCTGCCTCCGTGTCTGGCAGGTACTCACTATGTTCTACTGACTTCACCTGTGCACTCCCGCTTCCAGATTTCGAGCTTGTCTGCCCATGCCTGCATCATGTCCCGCCGCTCTTCGAGGTAGGTGGCATGGTTATAGGTACGGCGTACCGAGTTTGGTTCTGAATGGGCAAGCTGCGCTTCGATGGCGTCGGCGCGGTAGCCCATCTCGTTCAGACGGGTGCTGCCTGTGGTTCTGGTGCCGTGTGGGCTGTAGGTGCCGCTCCAGCCCAGCACCTTGAGCGCCTGCCGGATCGAATGCACCGACATCGGCCTGTTGCGGTCATCCCTGCCGGGAAAGAGGTGCGTCCGGTCGCCGCTGATGGCGTGCAGGCGGCGCAGCATGTCTACGGCTTGCGACGGCAGCGGCACAACATGCTCGCGGCGGGCTTTCATGCGCCGGGCTGGGATCGTCCAAAGCGCCGCATCGAGATCAAATTCAGCCCATTCCGCCTCTGCTGTCTCGCTCGGGCGTGCCAGTGTCCACCACATCAACTGGATGCAGAAATTGACCTGATAGCCGCAGCGGTGGTTGTCGAAGTCGTTGAGCAGCTTGCCGATCTGCGCGGTGGTCAGCGCCGTCTTGTGCTGCGTCTTGTTGGCGGGCAGCGCCTTGCGGACGGGCCAGACAGGATCGTTGTCTGCCCGCAAGGTGGCGACCGCCAATTCGAAGATGCCGGACATGGTGCGTTTGGCTTCGGCGGCAACGGTCGGCGCACCGCGCTTCACGGTCTTGGTGAGGATGTCGAGAACGTGCGCCGAGGTGATGTCGCGCACCGGGAGCTTGCCGATGCTGGGGAAGACCACCCGCTCCAGCATGTCCAGGCGGCGTTTCTTGGTGATGTCTTCCCAGTCCCGCAGAGCCAGCCACTCTTTGGCAACGGTCTCAAAGGTATTGGCGGAATCCTGTTCGCGCTTGAGGCGCTCAAGCTGCCGATGCTGGACGGGGTTGATGCCTTGCTTGACCAGCTTCCGCGCTTCCTCGCACTTGTCCCGCGCTTCGGCAAGGCTGACGGTGGGGTAGTCGCCCAGCGCAAACCACGACCCCTTACCGCCCAGCTTGAAGCGGTAGCGCCAAGCCTTCACCCCATTGGGCTTCACTTCGAGGTAAAGGCCGCGAAGGTCATTCAGGCGGTAGAGCTGCTCCTTCGGTTTGGCAGCACGGCAGTGGGCATCTGTCAGCACGGTGTCACGAGATCGGCAATGAGGAACGACAGAAGGATCATATACACCATCTGTCGCCTCGTCCAATCTCCGTATACACCAGCGTAGTCACTTTACGCGAGCAAGGTCGGGCAATCTCATGCAATCCATAGAAACGAAAAACCCCGGAATTTCCGGGGTTCTAGCGCTTCTTTCTGGGTTCTAAGCAATCTTGTGAAATGCTGAGAAATGGCTCTCTAGGGTCAGACGTTGAAGCGGAAATGCATCACGTCGCCGTCCTTGACGATGTACTCCTTGCCTTCCAGGCGCCATTTGCCCGCTTCCTTGGCGCCGGCTTCGCCCTTGTAGGCGATGAAGTCGTCATAGGCGATGACTTCGGCGCGGATGAAGCCTTTCTCGAAGTCGGTGTGGATCACGGCGGCGGCCTGCGGAGCCGTGGCGCCGACCTTGACGGTCCAGGCGCGGACTTCCTTGACCCCGGCGGTGAAGTAGGTCTGCAGGTTGAGCAGCTCGTAACCGGCACGGATCACGCGGTTCAGGCCCGGCTCGTCCATGCCCATGGTCTCGAGGAACATCTGCATCTCTTCGAGATCGTCCAGTTCGGCGATCTCGGCCTCGATCTTGTTGCACACCGGCACGACGATGGCGCCTTCTTCCTCGGCGATGGCGTTGACCACGTCCAAGTGCGGGTTGTTCTCGAAGCCGTCCTCGGCGACGTTGGCGATGTACATCACCGGCTTGGTGGTCAGCAGGTGGAAGGTCTTGGCCAGGCGCTTCTCTTCGTCGCTGAAGTTCTTCAGCAGGGAGCGGGCCGGCTTGCCTTCGGTCAGGTGCGGGATCAGCTTTTCCAGCAGCGCCTTCTGCGCCACCGCTTCCTTGTCGCCACCCTTGGCGGTACGGGCGACGCGCTGCAGCTGCTTCTCGCAGCTGTCGAGGTCAGCCATGATCAGTTCGAGATCGATGATCTCGATGTCGCGCTTGGGGTCGACGCTATTGGCGACGTGGATGACGTTCTCGTCTTCGAAGCAGCGCACCACGTGGGCAATGGCGTCGGTCTCGCGGATGTTGGCGAGGAACTTGTTGCCCAGGCCTTCACCCTTGGAGGCACCAGCGACCAGGCCGGCGATATCGACGAACTCCATGGTGGTCGGGATTACCCGCTCCGGCTTGACGATGGCGGCCAGCGCGTCGAGGCGTGGATCGGGCATCGGCACGATGCCGCTGTTCGGCTCGATGGTGCAGAACGGAAAGTTCTCCGCTGCGATGCCGGACTTGGTCAGCGCGTTGAACAGGGTGGATTTGCCGACGTTGGGCAGACCGACGATGCCGCAGTTGAATCCCATGGTGATCTTGCCTCGGAGTTAGGTTCAGGCCTTCTGGCTGTGCAGGCGCTGCATGGCGCGCGTCCAGTCGCCGGCCAGGATTTCCGGCACGATGTCCAGCGCGAAATCGATGCTGGCGTCGAGCTTTTCGCGCTCGGCCTGCGGCGCGCGACCGAGCACGTAACCGCTGACCAGGCTGGCGTGGCCGGGGTGGCCGATGCCCAGGCGCAGGCGGTAAAAGCCGTTCTGGTTGCCGAGCTTGGCGATGATGTCGCGTAGCCCGTTGTGCCCGCCATGGCCGCCACCGAGCTTGAGCTTGGCAACGCCGGGGGGCATGTCGAGTTCATCGTGGGCGACCAGGATGGACTCGGGAGGAATACGGTAGAAGCCAGCCAATGCCGCCACCGCCTGACCGCTGCGGTTCATGTAGGTGGTGGGAATCAGCAGGCGAATGTCTTCGCCGCGGTGGCTGAACTTGCCGACCAGGCCGAAGTACTTCTTGTCGGCACCCAGGTGCACGCCCTCGCGGGCCGCCAGGCGCTCAACGAAAAGGGCCCCTGCGTTATGCCGGGTCTGGTCGTATTCAGGGCCTGGATTACCCAGGCCGACGATCAGTTTCACGGCAGTCACGACAGGGGCCCTTCCTCAGGTGTGCGCGAGCTTACTCGGCAGCGCCTTCTTCCTTGGTGTCATCCTTGTTCACGCGCGGAGCATGAACGTTGGCAACCGGCAGGTCGCTGCCGTGGGCCAGGGAAACCAGCTCAACACCCTTCGGCAGCTTGAGGTCGGTCATGTGCAGGACCTGGCCGACTTCGACGTTGGCCATGTCGACTTCGATGAACTCAGGCAGATCCTGCGGCAGGCAGGACACTTCCACTTCGTTGATGTTGTGCAGGATTTCGCCACCCTGCTGCTTCACGCCCACGGAGCTTTCCTGGTTGATGAAGTGCAGCGGAACGGTAGCGGTCAGCTTCTGGCCGGCAACGACGCGAACGAAGTCGGCGTGCAGGACGAAGCTCTTGGCCGGATGACGCTGCAGTGCCTTGATCAGCACGGACTCGTTCTGGCCGTCGACGTTCAGGCTCAGCACGTGGCTGAACGACGCTTCGTTTTCCAGCAGCTTGGCCAGCTCTTTGGCGAGGATGCTGATGGACAGCGGGGCCTTGTCGCCGCCATAGATCACGGCGGGAACCAGGCTGGCGTTACGACGCAGGCGGCGGCTCGCACCTTTCCCCAGGTCGGAACGCACTTGGGCATTCAGGGTGAAATCGGTCATTTCAGTTCTCCAGTAACAACAGGTCCCGTGGCGCTTGCGACCAGCGCGCGGGCTGTTGGGCAAAAAGCCCCGCGGATGCGGGGCACATACATCGGTGCGCGCTCCGCCTCAGCGGAACATCGCACTGATCGATTCGGCGTTGCTGATGCGGCGGACCGCTTCGGCCACCACTGGCGCGATGTCCAGCTGGCGAATGCGGGTGCAGGCTTGCGCGGCAGCAGACAACGGAATGGTGTTGGTGACCACCAGTTCGTCGAGCACCGAGCCTTCGATGTTCTCGATGGCGCGACCGGACAGGATCGGGTGGGTGCAGTAGGCGTAGACCTTTGCCGCCCCGTGCTCCTTGAGCGCCTTGGCGGCGTGGCACAGGGTGCCGGCGGTATCGACCATGTCGTCGACCAGGATGCAGGTACGACCGTCGACGTCACCGATGATGTGCATGACTTCGGACTGGTTGGCCTTCGGTCGACGCTTGTCGATGATTGCCAGATCCACGCCGAGCGACTTGGCCACGGCACGGGCACGGACTACGCCGCCGATGTCGGGCGAGACCACCAGCAGATTCTCGAAGCGCTGGGCATGGATGTCGTCCACCAGCACCGGCGAGCCGTAGATGTTGTCCACCGGCATGTCGAAGAAACCCTGGATCTGGTCGGCGTGTAGGTCGACGGTCAGCACGCGGTTGACGCCGACGACGTCGAGCATGTCGGCGACGACCTTGGCGCTGATCGGTACGCGGGCCGAACGCGGGCGGCGATCCTGGCGCGCATAACCGAAGTAGGGCACGACAGCCGTGATGCGAGTCGCCGAGGAGCGGCGGAAGGCATCGGCCATGACCACCAGTTCCATCAGGTTATCGTTGGTCGGCGCGCAGGTCGGCTGGATGAGAAAGACATCCTTGCCGCGAACGTTTTCGTTGATCTCTACGCTGATCTCGCCGTCGGAGAACTTTCCGACATAGGCATCACCGAGGGGAATATGCAGCTGACGCACGACGCGCCGTGCCAGGTCGGGGTTGGCGTTCCCCGTGAAGACCATCATCTTGGACACGCGCAGTACCTGCCTGAGGGTGGGTCCGATGAATAAAAAGCTGTTCAAAAGGCGAGCTCTTGAACAGCTTCGGGAATATGGCAGGGGCGGCTGGATTCGAACCAACGCATGGCAGGATCAAAACCTGCTGCCTTACCGCTTGGCGACGCCCCTGTGATGTCAACTGGATGCGCTGCAGCTGTACGTTTCCCGAAGGGGTTAATGGCAGGGGCGGCTGGATTCGAACCAACGCATGGCAGGATCAAAACCTGCTGCCTTACCGCTTGGCGACGCCCCTGTAACGTACAACCGGATGCTAGGCATCCCCTTCCTGCTCCAATCTCTCGAGCATGCGGTGCAACATCGAAACATTGCTGCCTCGCGCCACGAAGCTTGGCAAAGTGGCTGGAAGTTGGCGGCGGACTTTATCAGCCTCGCCTTCGTTTGGGAAGCTCCCAAACACACAAGCTCCAGTGCCAGTCATCCGAGCCGGAACGAATTTGTTCAATAGGCTCAACGCGTTACGCACCTGGGGGTAACGCTTCTCGACGACCGGCTGGCAGTCGTTATGACCACCCCCTGCAAGAAGGCTGCGAACTGTAATTGGCGGGGTATTACGTGTCAACTCCGGGTCGGAAAAAATTTCTGCTGTACTAACAGAGACTTGCGGTACGGCGACGAGATACCACGGCTCCGGCAGCTCAACGGGCTGCAGGCGCTCGCCGACCCCTTCGGCGAATGCCGCATGGCCCCGTACGAAGACCGGCACGTCGGCGCCAAGCGAAAGGCCCAGTTGCGCGAGGCGATCCAGGTCGAGCCCCAGATTCCAGAGCCGATTCAGGCCGAGCAGGGTGGTCGCGGCATCGGAGCTGCCGCCACCGATACCGCCGCCCATGGGCAGGCGCTTGACGAGGGTGATGTCGGCGCCCGGTACATCATCACCTTGCTGCTGAAGGAGACGGGCGGCGCGGACGATCAGGTTGCTCTCGTGATCGACGCCCGGCAGGTCACTGAGCAGTCGAATCTGGCCATCTTCGCGTCTGGCGAAGGTCAGTTCGTCGCCATGGTCGAGGAATTGAAACAGCGTCTGCAGTTCGTGATAGCCGTCCTCGCGCCGGCCGAGGACGTGCAGCATCAGGTTCAGCTTTGCCGGCGCCGGCAGGGTGAGGGGCGTCGGCATCAGCGGCCCAACTGGCGCGGCTGCCAGTCCTTGATGACCAGTGTGACCTGCAGGTCGCGGCCCTCGAGGCGGATGCGCTCGGGCAGTGCGTAGCCGTCCTCGTCGCGGTAGGCGAGGTAGTCGACCTGCCAGCCATCCTGCTCCAGGCGCGCCAGGCGGCTCGCGCCGTCCAGGCTCAGGCGGCTGCGGCTGTCCGGTGCGGGCAGGCCGCGAACCCACCAAAGCAGGTTGGAAACCGGCAGCTGCCAGCCCAGCTGGCGCTCGACCAGTGCCTCGGGCGAGTCGGCCTGATAGCGACCCTGGCCGGCGATCTCCAGGGTCACGGCATCCGGGCGTCCGGTCAGGCGGGTGGCGCCACGACCGAGCGGGCCGGACAGACGAATATCGAAGTAGTCCTGGCGTTGTAGCCAGAACAGGGTGCCGCTGCCTGAGTCCTGCGGGGCGCGAATACCGATCTTGCCGCTGATCTGCCAGCCATCGATCTTGGCGATCTGGGCCTTGTGGTGACGCCAGTCCGCCGTATTGCCGGCGCCCTCGACGGATTCGCGCGGGCCGATGCCGGCGCAACCGGCGAGCAGGAGGCTGAGAAGCGCGGGCAGCAGGTAGCGAAACAGGGGCATGGGTCAGGGCTTCTCCGAATCGGTCAGGCGCTGGATGGTGTCGCGCAGGATCTGGCTGTCGGGCTGCTTTTTCAGAGCTTCGCTCCAGAGCTTGCGGGCTTGCTGGTGCTTGCCGCGCGCCCAGAGCACCTCGCCGAGGTGGGCGGCTACTTCGTGGTCCTGGAATTCGGCATAGGCACGACGCAGCAGGCGCTCGGCTTCATCCAGGTTGCCGAGGCGATAGTTGACCCAGCCGAGGCTGTCGAGGATGGCGGGGTCGTCAGGGTTGATCTGGTAGGCCTGCTCGATCAGGCGCCGCGCTTCCTCATGGCGGTCGGTGCGATCGGCGAGGGTGTAGCCCAGCGCATTGAGCGCCATCGCATTATCCGGCTCGCGCTCGATGATCGCCCGCAGGTCGCGTTCGAGCCCGGCCAGGTCGCCGCGCTTTTCCGCCAGCATCGCACGGGTATAGAGCAGGTTCAGATCGTCCGGGTAGGCCTCCAGCGCGTGCTCGACAAGCGTCCAGGCCTGTTCGACCCGGTCATGCTCGGAGAGTGCTTCGATTTCGATCAGGTAGAGCTGGATCGCATAGTCGGGCTGCTCGTCCCGGGCCTTGGCGAGAGCGGTCGAGGCCTCGCGGTCGCGCTTGGCGCCAAACAGCAGCTGCGCCTGCAGCAGCTTGGCCGGCAGGTATTCATTGCCCGGGCCGACCTGCTCGAAGGCTGCGAGTGCCTTGGTCGTGCGCCCCAGTGCCTGGTAAGCCCGGCCCAGGTTGAACTGTGCGGCATCCACATGGCTGCCACGCTCGACCAGCTCTTCGAGGTAGACGATGGCCTCGCGCCAGGCTTCGGCTTCCATGCAGACCAGCGCCATGGAGAAGCGCAGGTCATCGTCGGTGGGGTTCTGCTGCACGAGGGTGGCGAATTCGCCCATCGCCGCTTCCAGGCGATTCTGCTCGACCAGCAGCCGCGCGTAGGTCAGGCGCAGGCGCTTGTCTTCGGGGTACTGTTCGAGCGCCCGCTCGAGCACGGCCAGGGCCTCCTTGCTGCGGTCCAGGCTCTGCAGCAGGCGGGCGCGCAGCAGTATCGACGGGACCTGTTGCTGCTCGCTGGTTTGCTGTTCAAGCAGGCTCAGCGCCTCCTCCTGGCGACCGTCCTGCTGGAGCAGTACGGCTTTGCCGAACGCGAGCTGCTCGTTGCCAGGGTTGCGCGCCAGCAGGCGATCGAAGCTCTGTAGCAGCCCGGCCCGTGTGTCCGGGTCGCTTTCGGCAGCCGACAGGGCAAGGAAGTCGAAATGAGTGCTGCCCTGGCCCTGCAGCACCTTTTCCATGAAGCCCATGGATTCTTCATAGCGCCCGGCGCGGGCCAGCTGGATGGCGGCGGCCCGCTGCGCGTCGAGATTCTCCGGTGCGTTGCGCGCCCAGACGAGGGCGGTGTCCAGCGCCGCCTGATCGGCTCCCAGGTATTCGGCTATACGAAACGCCCGCTCGGCGACGCCTGCATCCTGTGTCGCATGCGCCTGCTGGACGTAGTTACCCAGCGCGATGTCGAAGCGGTTGCGCTGGCCTGCCAGCTCGGCCACCAGAAGCGCATACAGCGTGTCTTCGCTGAACGAGCCCGCAGCGGCCTGTGAAGAGCGGGCCGGGCCTGGCTCGGACTGCTCCTGCACCGGCGGGCCGCTTTGCGGCTCGTCGTGGAGTAGCGTCTGGCAGCCGCCGAGAAACAGCAGGGCAGAGAGGGCGAGGAGTCTATTCATAGGTGCGGGGGCGGCTTTAATGCGGTCGCGGCATGATGACACAAGCGACAGGGCAAGCACATGGGGCGGCACGGGGCGGCCCGAGCGCGCAGTACGCAGCGTTCGACAATCCCGGACACAGGTTGTTCTGGCTCGGGCGAAGTAGGAGAATTGCGCGCTCCGTTTTCTGATCAGCGACCCCGCATGGCTTTTCTCGCGCTTGGTATCAATCACAAGACCGCTTCGGTGGACGTGCGCGAGCGCGTGGCCTTTGCCCCGGAGCAGATGGTCGAGGCGCTGCAGCAGCTTTGCCGCGTCACGCCGACGCGAGAAGCCGCCATTCTGTCGACCTGCAACCGCAGCGAGCTCTATCTGCATCAGGATCAGGCCGAGGCTGACGCCGTGCTGGCCTGGCTGGCCAATTATCACCGGCTGAACCTGGACGAACTCAAGGCGTGCGCCTATGTCCACGTCGATGAACAGGCCGTGCGACACATGATGCGCGTGGCCTCGGGACTCGATTCACTGGTGCTCGGCGAGCCCCAGATCCTCGGTCAGATGAAATCCGCCTATGCCGTGGCGCGTGAGGCAGGCAGCGTCGGCCCGCTGTTGGGGAGGCTGTTTCAGGCCACCTTCAGCACGGCCAAGACCGTGCGTACCGATACCGCCATTGGCGAGAACCCGGTTTCCGTCGCCTTTGCGGCGGTGAGCCTGGCGCGGCAGATATTCAGCAATCTGCAACGTAGCCAGGCGCTGTTGATCGGCGCCGGCGAAACCATCACGCTCGTCGCCCGTCATCTGCACGAGCAGGGGGTGAAGAAGATCGTCGTCGCCAACCGTACCCTCGAGCGCGCCAGCGCCCTGGCGGCTGAGTTCGGCGCACAGGCGATCCTGCTGGCGGATATCCCGCAGGAATTGCACAACAGCGATATCGTCATCAGCTCTACCGCCAGCCAACTGCCGATCCTGGGCAAGGGCGCGGTCGAGCAGGCGCTCAAGCAGCGCAAGCACAAGCCCATGTTCATGGTCGACATCGCCGTGCCGCGCGACATCGAACCGCAGGTCGGCGAGCTCGACGACGTCTATCTCTATAGCGTCGATGATCTCCACGAAGTGGTCGCCGAAAACCTCAAGAGTCGCCAGGGCGCGGCTCAGGCCGCCGAGGAGCTGGTGGCGGCCGGCACCAGCGACTTCATGCTCAGGCTGCGCGAGCTGGCGGCCGTGGACGTGCTCAAGGCCTACCGGCAGAACGCCGAGCGCATCCGCGACGAGGAGCTCGGCAAGGCGCAGCGCCTGCTGGCCAACGGGGCGAGCGCCGAGGAGGCCTTGGCGCAGCTGGCGCGCGGGCTCACCAACAAGTTGCTGCATGCGCCGAGCGTGCAGCTGAAGAAACTCTCCGCCGAAGGTCGCGTGGAGGCACTGGGCGTGGTCCAGGAGCTTTTCGCACTTGGCGACGGCACGGACAATCGATGAAACCTTCTCTGCTCAACAAACTCGACGGGCTGCAGGATCGCTTTGAGGAACTGACGGCGCTGCTCGGCGATGCCGAGGTGATCAGCGATCAGGCGCGCTTTCGCGCCTATTCGCGGGAGTACGCCGAGGTCGAACCGGTGATCGGTGCCTATCGCCAGCTGCGCAAGGTCCAGGCCGACCTCGAGGGCGCGCAGGCGCTGCTCAAGGACAGCGATCCGGATCTGCGCGAGATGGCCGAGCAGGAAGTCGGTGAAGCACGGGAACAGCTGGACGTGCTCGAGGCCAGCCTGCAACGCATGCTGCTGCCCAGGGACCCTAACGATTCACGCAACGTGTTCCTCGAGATCCGCGCCGGTACTGGCGGGGACGAGGCAGCGATCTTTGCGGGCGACCTGTTCCGCATGTATTCGCGCTATGCGGAAAAGCAGGGTTGGCGCGTCGAAATACTCTCCGAAAACGAGGGTGAGCATGGCGGCTACAAGGAAATCATTTCACGGGTCGAAGGCGACAACGTCTACGCCAAGCTGAAGTTCGAATCCGGTGCGCATCGCGTGCAGCGTGTGCCGGAGACCGAGTCGCAGGGGCGCATCCATACCTCGGCGTGCACCGTGGCGGTCTTGCCCGAGCCCGACGAGCAGGCGGCGGTGGAAATCAACCCGGCCGAGTTGCGCATCGATACCTATCGCTCCTCGGGCGCCGGTGGTCAGCACGTCAACAAGACCGACTCGGCAATCCGCATCACTCACCTGCCGACCGGCATCGTCGTCGAATGCCAGGAAGAGCGGTCGCAGCACAAGAACCGCGCCAAGGCCATGGCCTGGCTGGCAGCCAAGCTGCAGGACCGCCAGGATGCGGCGGCGCACAAGGAAATCTCCGAGACCCGCAAGCTGCTGGTCGGCTCCGGTGACCGTTCCGAGCGTATTCGTACCTACAATTTCCCGCAGGGGCGGGTGACCGACCACCGCATCAACCTGACGCTTTACTCGCTGAGCGAGGTGATCGCCGGTGCGGTGGAGCAGGTGATCGAGCCGCTGTTGCTCGAGTACCAGGCCGACCAGTTGGCCTCCATCGGCGACTGAGCGATGGCCTCGATTCAGTCGCTGCTACAGAACGCCGAGCTGCCCGGCTCGCCGAGCGCGCGCCTCGATGCCGAATGGTTGCTCGCCGCCGCGCTGGGCAAGCCCGCGACCTACCTGCGGACCTGGCCTGAGCGCGAGGTGCCTGCCGAGTGCGCCGAGCGCTTCGCCGGCATGCTCGCCCGGCGTCGCCAGGGCGAGCCGGTGGCCTATATCCTCGGCCGCCAGGGCTTCTGGAGCCTGGATCTGGAGGTCGCGCCACATACGCTGATACCCAGGCCGGATACCGAGCTGCTCGTCGAGACTGCCCTTGCGTTGCTGCCGGACGAGGCCGCACGGGCGCTGGACCTTGGCACCGGTACCGGGGCGATTGCCCTAGCCCTGGCCTGCGAGCGGCCAAGCTGGCAGGTTGTCGGTGTGGATCGTATTGCCGAGGCCGTGGCCCTGGCCGAGCGCAACCGCCTGCGCCTGCGCCTGGGCAACGTCGCCTTCAGCCAGAGCCATTGGTATCAGGCACTGGCCGGGCAGCGCTTCTCGCTGATCATCAGCAATCCGCCCTATATCGCGGCGAGCGATCCGCACCTGGGCGAAGGCGACGTGCGCTTCGAACCGCCGAGCGCGCTGGTCGCAGGCGCCGACGGGCTGGACGACATTCGTAGCATCGTCGACGGTGCTGCGCAGCATCTCCTGCCGGGTGGCTGGCTGCTGCTCGAGCACGGCTACGATCAGGGCGACGCCGTGCGTGCGCTGCTGCAGGGCGCCGGCTTCGTCGAGGTCCGCAGCTGTCGTGATCTCGGTGGCCACGAGCGTGTCAGCCTTGGCCGTTTGATTGGGCAACCTAGCGAGGCACCGCATGCTCAGTGACGAAGAACTGCTGCGTTACAGTCGGCAGATCCTGCTCAAGCAGGTCGATGTCGAGGGCCAGCTGCGGCTCAAGGCCAGCCGGGTGCTGGTGGTCGGGCTCGGCGGGCTCGGTTCGCCGGTGGCGCTCTACCTGGCGGCCGCCGGCGTCGGTGAACTGCACCTGGCCGATTTCGACCGCCTCGACCTGACCAACCTGCAGCGCCAGATCGTGCATGACAGCGCCGCGCTGGGACAGCACAAGGTCGACTCGGCCATGGCCCGGCTCGAGCGGCTCAACCCCGAGATCACTCTCGTCGCGCATCGCGTCGCGATGGATGCCGATACCCTGACGGCTGCCGTGGAGGCGGTCGATCTGGTGCTCGATTGCACCGACAACTTCGCCGTTCGCGAGGCGGTGAACGCGGCGTGCGTGGCTGCGCGCAGGCCATTGGTCAGCGGCGCGGCGATTCGCCTCGAGGGCCAGTTGTCGGTGTTCGATCCGCGTGACGCTTCGAGCCCCTGCTATCACTGCCTCTACGGCCACGGCAGCGAGGCCGAGTTGACCTGCAGCGAGGCCGGCGTGCTGGGCCCGCTGGTGGGGCTGGTCGGCAGCCTGCAGGCGCTCGAGGCGCTGAAATTGCTGGTCGGTTTCGGTGAGCCGTTGGTGGGGCGGTTGTTGTTGATCGATGCCTTCTCGACGCGCTTTCGCGAGCTGAAGGTGCGCCGGGACCCGGCCTGCACGGTTTGCGGTAGCCATGCCGGCTGATGCGGCCGCGCCCGTCGGGGTCTTCGATTCCGGTGTCGGTGGCCTCTCGGTGCTGCGCGAGATTCGACAGCGATTGCCGCACGAGGCGTTGCTCTATGTAGCTGACAGTGCGCACGTTCCCTATGGCGAAAAGACGCCTGATTTCATCCGCCAGCGTTGTCGTGCCATTGCCAGGTTTCTCCTCGACCGGGGGGCCAAGGCGCTGGTGCTCGCCTGCAACACGGCCACCGCGGCCGGCGTGGCCGAGTTGCGCGAGTTGTATCCAGAGGTGCCCATCGTCGGTATGGAGCCGGCGGTCAAGCCTGCCGCGCGGGCGACACGTAGCGGCGTGGTGGGTGTGCTCGCTACCACCGGAACACTGAAAAGCGCGCGTTTCGCCGCCTTGCTCGACCGCTTTGCCAGCGATGTCAGGGTGATCACCCAGCCCTGTCCGGGCCTGGTGGAGCGCATCGAGGCGGGCGATCTGCAGGGACCGGTCACGCGCGCGCTGCTTGCCGGCTGGGTCGAGCCGCTGCTGGCGCAAGGTTGCGACACGCTGATTCTCGGTTGCACTCACTACCCATTCATCAGGCCGTTGCTCACTGAGCTGGTACCGCAGGATGTTCAGCTGGTCGATACCGGTGCGGCGGTGGCGCGCCGGCTCGAGCAGTTGCTTGCTTCCAGTGGCCTGCTGAACCACTCTCAACGGCAGCAGCCGGCGCGCTTCTTTTCCAGCGGTGCGCCGGGCAGGCTGGCCGAGGTATTGCCTTTGCTCTGGGGCGATGAGGCAGACGTACAGGTTTGCCCGGTCTAGGAACTCCTGCCGACGCGACGCCTCAGAATCAGAGCTAACCTAAAACCAACGGTTATAGAAAAAAGGAAGTTACGGATGAACAAGCTGATCTCTCTCGGGCTGGCTGCTGCGCTGGGTGTCATGCCGTTCGCCGGTGCTCATGCGATGGGCATTACCGGCGCCGTGGGCGCTACGGGCGAATCGACGATGACCTATCGTCTGGGCCTCCAGCACGATTTCGGCAAGAGCTGGTTCCAGAGTTCCACCGGCCGGCTCACCGGCTACTGGGATGCCGCATATACCTACTGGGAGGGCGACGAAACCTCCGCCAACCACAGCCTGTCGCTGGCGCCGGTATTCGTTTACGAATTCAACGGTGACTCGGTTCGCCCGTACATCGAGGCGGGTATCGGTATCGCCGCGTTCGAGAGCACCGAGATCGAGGATCGCGACCTGGGCTCGTCCTTTCAGTTCGAGGATCGAATCGGCCTCGGCCTGCGCTTTGCCGGTGGCCATGAGGTCGGCATCCGGGCGCTGCATTATTCGAATGCGGGGCTGAAGAACCCCAATGATGGCGTGGAGAGCTACGCGGTTCACTACCGCATGGATTTCTGAGCCAGCGTTCAGCCGGCGAGCGGAGCGGATGCCGCTCGCCGGTGCCTCAACTCAAAGCGTTTCGTCCAGCTGCTTGTTCTTCCAGCCTTCGGCACCGGGAAGCAGCACGTTCAGCAAGAGCGCCACGATGGCGGCGAGGGAGATGCCGGAAAGGCTGAACTCGCCGTTGCCGATGACCATCCCGCCAATCCCGAACACCAGGGTCACCGAGACGATGATGAGGTTGCGTGCCTCGGACAGATCGATCTGGTGACGGATCAATGTGCTCAGTCCGACTACCGCGATGGAGCCGAACAGCAGGCAAAGAATGCCGCCCATCACCGGCACCGGAATACTCAGCAGGGCCGCGCCGAACTTGCCGATGAAGGCCAGCACGATGGCGAATGCCGCCGCCCAGGTCATGATCTTCGGGTTGTAGTTCTTCGTCAGCATTACCGCGCCGGTAACCTCGGCATAGGTGGTGTTCGGCGGGCCGCCGAAGAGTCCCGCGGCCGAAGTGGCCAGCCCGTCGCCCAGCAGTGTGCGGTGCAGCCCAGGGTTTTTCAGATAGTTGTTGCCCGTGACGCCGCCGATGGCGACCACGCCGCCGATGTGCTCGATGGCGGGAGCCAGCGCGACCGGCACCATGAAAAGAATGGCGCCAAGGTGGAACTCCGGCGCGACGAAGTTGGGTACGGCAAGCCAGGGTGCGGCGAGCATGCCGCTGGTATCGACCACGCCGAACGCCAGTGCCAGCGAGTAGCCGACGAATACGCCGGCCAGAATCGGTACCAGGCGGAACAGCCCCTTGCCCAGGACGGCCACCAGCAGCGTGGTAAGCAGCGCCGGCATCGAGATCAGCATGGCCGTGCCGTAAGGCACCAGTTCGGTCGCGCCGTCGCCGGATTTACCCATGGCCATGTTGACGGCCACCGGCGACAGCGCGAGGCCGATCGAGATGATCACCGGGGCGATCACCACCGGCGGCAGCAGGCGGTCGATGAAACCTGCGCCCTTGATGCGCACCGCGAAGCCCAGCAACACGTAGACCAGGCCCGCCGCAACCACGCCGCCGAGCACGGCGGGTAGGCCGAATTCGCCCTTGGCCGCGATGATCGGCGCGATGAAGGCAAAGCTCGAGGCCAGAAATACCGGAACTTGCCGCCGGGTGACCAACTGAAACAGCAAGGTGCCCAGGCCTGCGGTAAAGAGGGCGACGTTTGGATCCATGCCCGTGATCAGCGGCATGAGAACCAGCGCACCAAAGGCGACGAACAGCATCTGTGCGCCAGCCAGTACCTGGCGGGCCAAGGGCTCCTGAGGGCCTGTCATGCTCGACGTCCTTCTGCTTGGTGCCGAAGATCTTGTCACCGGCGTCACCGAGCCCCGGCACGATATACCCGTGCTCGTCGAGTCGCTCGTCCACGGAAGCGGTATAGATGGTGACGTCGGGATGCGCCTTGTCCACGGCGGCGATGCCCTCGGGTGCGGCGACCAGCACCAGTGCACGGATCTCGCGACAGCCCGCCTTCTTCAGCATGTCGATGGTGGCGACCATCGAGCCGCCGGTGGCCAGCATGGGGTCGATGATGATCGCCAGGCGCTGTTCGATTTCCGGAACCAGTTTTTCCAGGTAGGTCTGCGCCTGCAGGGTCTGTTCATTGCGAGCGATGCCGACAGCACTGACCTTGGCGCCGGGGATCAGGCTGAGCACGCCGTCGAGCATGCCGATGCCGGCGCGCAGGATCGGCACCACGGTGATCTTCTTGCCGGAAATCTTTTCCACCTGGACCGGGCCGCACCAGCCGTCGATGCTGTATTGCTCGAGCGGCAGGTCCTGGGTTGCTTCGTAGGTGAGGATCGAGCCGACTTCCTGGGCCAGCTCCCGGAAGTTCTTCGTGCTGATATCGGCTCTGCGCATAAGGCCGAGTTTGTGACGGATCAGCGGGTGGCGGATCTCTCGAATAGGCATGGGGGGCTCCGGCGGGGTGATTAACCGGCGTAGAGTAAAGCATCGCCGGGCCACGGGCTATGTGGCTTGGCTCATCCGCGCGACTTGCCGCGTGAGGTTCGGGTGGGTATCTTGCCGCCCCTTCCTGGTCGGCTGGATTCGATGGCTTTCCTGACCGCTTGGTCAGCCATGGAGCAGCGTCTTTTACCGGCCGTGGCACACATCAATTTCAGTGGGGAATCGCGATGCCTGTCGATCTCGAACATATCCGTCAAGTCATGGCAGAGAGCGACTGCCTTTACAGCGAAGCCGAGGTGGAGGCTGCCATCGATGCCGTCGCCGAAAAGATCAACGCGGAGCTGGCCGAGCGAAATCCGGTGGTGTTCTGTGTTATGAACGGAGGGCTGATCTTCTCCGGCAAGTTGGTTACCAAGCTCAACTTTCCGCTCGAGCTGTCGTACCTGCATGCGACCCGTTACCGCAACGAGACCAGCGGCGGTGAGCTGTTCTGGAAGGCCAAGCCGGAAATCTCGTTTATCGACCGTGACGTGTTGATCATCGATGACATCCTCGACGAAGGGCACACGCTTGGCGCCATCATCGACTTCTGTCGCCATGCGGGCGCAGCTGCCGTGCACACCGCCGTGCTGATCGACAAGGATCACCAGCGCAAGGCGCGTCCGGATCTGAAAGCGGATTATGTCGGCTTGAGCTGCATCGATCGCTACATCTTCGGCTATGGCATGGATTACAAGGGCTACTGGCGCAACGCGCCGGGTATCTACGCGGTCAAGGGGCTGTAACGGCTGGTTTCCCGCTCCGCCCCTTCCGGGCGGGGCCGCTGGGCCGGCAGGCCTGTTTCCTTTCTCCCCACCTGTGGCCATGCGAAACGTAACGGTCGCAGTTCGTCCCCTTGTTTAGCTGCCCTCTGTGGTCCTTGCCCTGCGACCTTGGTTGGGGGGCGCTTACCGATATTGATCTCCTCGCCACTTTCGTCACAGAAACCGCGACCTTGCATCCGACCGCTCTGCGGCGGGCTTTCCCGTTCGAAAGAGTGCGGCTAAGCTCAAGCGCAGTCGCCTAGTCGCGGCATTTTGATATTGCCCGCAAAGCCAGCGCCTAGCGGGCTTTTCATACTTAAGGATGACAAAGCAAATCAAACCTTAGTGCGCTTAACCCACTCTTTGCGTCTGGGTAGGGTTGACGTACTTCGAACCAACCAGGAGCGCCTCATGACAAAAACAACAAGGCAAGGAATCTTCCGGCCCACATCCCTTGCTCTCGCAATCGCGCTGAGCACTGCTGCACCGGCTTACGCGGTTACCTTCAATATCGGCGAGATCGAGGGGCAGTTCGACTCCTCCATGTCGATTGGCGCCAGCTGGGCGATGGACGATCCGGACATGGATCTGGTTGGTGCAGCCAATGGCGGCACTGGCTTCACTCAGACTGGTGACGACGGGCGACTGAACTTCAAGAAGGGCGAGACCTTCTCGAAGATCTTCAAGGGTGTGCATGACCTCGAGCTGCGCTATCGCGACAGCGGCGCGTTCGTGCGCGGCAAGTACTGGTACGACTTCGAGCTTAAGGACGAGAGCCGCCTGTTCAAGGACATCAGCGACAGCAACCGCAAGGAAGCCGCCCAGTCTTCCGGGGCTCAAATCCTCGATGCGTTCCTCTATCACAACTATTACCTGGGCGAGCTGCCGGGCACCGTGCGGATCGGTCGTCAGGTGGTGAGCTGGGGCGAGAGCACCTTCATCGGCAACTCGATCAACTCGATCAACCCGCTGGATGCCGCAGCTTTCCGCCGCCCGGGCGCGGAGATCAAGGAAGGCCTGATTCCGGTCAACATGCTCTACGTCTCGCAGAGCCTGACCGACCGCCTGAGCATGGAGGCGTTCTATCAGCTGGAGTGGGATCAGACGATTGTTGATAACTGCGGAACGTTCTTCTCTGGGGCCGATGTGGCGGCGGATGGGTGTGACAATAATTACAACGTCGGGCCGGCTGCGCTTGCCTCGACATTGAACGGGCCATTGGGGGGCTTCGCCACGGCCGCCGGCGTTTCCTATTCCGACGAGGGCGTGATGATCCCGCGCGGTGGTGACCGTGATGCTCGTGACTCCGGTCAGTATGGCCTGGCATTGCGCTGGCTTGGCGACAGCACCGAGTACGGTGCCTATTTCATGAACTATCACAGTCGTACGCCGATCGTGAGCACCCATACTGCCGGCCTTGGGACCTTTGCTGCTGCCCAAGGGGCTGGAGCTGCAGCCGGCCAAGCGGTAATCGAGTCGGTTGTGGCGCAGCTCGTGCAGGCAGGGATTCCGTTGGCTCAAGCAATTCCGATGGCTCAGCAGATGGCGGGAGGACTCGCTGCTCAGGCCGGCACCGCGATCGGCGGTGCGGTGTTGCTCGGCAACGGTCAGTACTACTTGGAATATCCTGAAGACATCCAGCTTTACGGTTTGAGCTTCTCTACGACGTTGCCCACCGGCACAGCCTGGTCCGGTGAAATGAGTTACCGGCCTAACGCGCCTATCCAGATCAATACCACCGACGTCACGCTTGAGCTAACTGACCCCACTCGGGCAGGGCTAGATAATCGCGGCTATAACCGCAAGGAAATCACCCAACTGCAAACTACCTTCACGCATTTCTTCGACCAGGTGCTGGGGGCGGAGCGCGTGACTGTGGTGGGCGAGATTGGTTACGCGCATGTTGGCGGACTGGAGAGTACAAGCGAGGTTCGCTATGGCCGCGACGCCAACTTCGGTACGCCTACCGACGCTGCCGCGCTGGCTGCCAACGGCTGGCATGGTTTCGTCACCGCCAACTCCTGGGGCTATCGCCTGCGCGCCATCGCCGACTACAACAACGTCTTCGCAGGCATCAACTTCAAGCCGAACCTGTCGTTCTCGCATGACGTCGACGGCTACGGCCCGAACGGCCTCTTCAATGAGGGCGCCAAGGCAGTCAGCGTAGGGCTAGATGCTGAATATCAAAACACCTATACCGCCAGCCTGTCCTATACCGACTTCTTCGGTGGCGACTACAACATGCTTACCGACCGTGACTTCCTGGCCTTCAGCGTAGGCGTCAACTTCTAAGGAGACAGTGTGCTGCCGGCGGCCGATGCCCGGTCGTCGGCCTAAAAATTTTCGGCCCGGTTGTCGAACACGATCAAGAGGAACTGGAACCTATGAAAACAACAAGAAAGCTATTCAGTGTCTTGGCCTTTTCCCTGCTCGCGAGCAGCGTGATGGCGGCGGTATCCCAGGAAGAGGCCGCGAAACTCGGCGACTCGCTAACCCCGCTGGGCGCGGAGAAGGCGGGTAATGCCGACGGCACGATTCCGGCCTGGACGGGTGGCCTTTCAACCGATGCGGCGCCACTCAAGGGCGGGCACCTCACCAATCCGTTCAAGAATGAGCAGCCGAAGTTCGTGATCACGGCGCAGAACGTCGATCAGTACAAGGACAAGCTGACTGCCGGTCAGCTGGCCATGTTCAAGCGTTATCCGGAAACCTACAAAATCCGGGTATTCGAAACCCACCGCAGCGCAGCGCTACCCGATTCGATCTACGAAGCCGCCAAGAAGAGTGCGCTGAACGCCGAGCTGGTGGAAGGTGGCAACGGTATCGCCAACTTCACGGAGAGCCGCTACTACGCATTCCCGATTCCGAAGAACGGCCTGGAAGTCATCTGGAACCACATCACCCGTTACCGCGGCGGCAATGTGCGCCGCAACATCGTGCAGGCGACCCCGCAGACCAATGGCAGCTACACGCTGGTGCACTTCGAAGACGAAGTCGCGTTCCCCAGCGATATGTCCGATCTGGATCCGGAACGCGCCAAGAATGCGCTGCTGTTCTTCAAGCAGCGCGTGACCGCTCCGTCGCGTCTGGCCGGTAACGTGCTGCTCGTGCACGACTCGCTCGATCAGGTAAAGGACCCACGTCAGGCCTGGATCTACAACGCAGGTCAGCGTCGCGTTCGTCGCGCCCCGCAAGTCGCCTACGACGGCCCGGGTACCGCTTCGGATGGCATGCGTACCACCGACAACTTCGACATGTTCAGCGGTGCGCCGGATCGTTACGACTGGAAGCTGATCGGCAAGAAGGAGCTGTATATCCCCTATAACAGCTTCGATATCGCCTCCAGCGACCTCAAATACGACGATGTAATCAAGGCAGGCCACGTCAACCAGGACCTGGCGCGTTACGAATTGCACCGTGTATGGGAGATCGAGGCCAACCTCAAGAGCGGTGAACGCAACATCTACGCCAAGCGTCGCTTCTTCGTGGACGAGGATACCTGGACGATCGTCCAGTCCGAGCTTTACGACGGGCGTGGTCAGCTTTGGCGCGTGGGTGAGGGCCATATGCTGCAGTACTACCAGCACAAGGTTCCGGCCTACGCCTTCGAGGCGCTGTACGACATCATTTCCGGCCGCTACATCGCGATCGGCATGAGCAACGAGGAGAAGCCGTTCGACTGGGGCTACAAGGCATCGGCCCGCGACTTTACTCCTGCAGCGTTGCGCAACGCAGGTGTTCGCTGATAGCGAGATATCGCGCTGATGAATCGAGGCGGCCAATCGGCCGCCTTTTTTTGTTGTGCTGAGCCAGCGGTGCTAGGTTCGCAAGAGCCCCAGGTTGCGGCTGTGATCGACAAACCCTTTCGTTTGCGGCAGTTTTGCCAAGGACGACAGCTTGATCGGCGCCCAGCGCCGTCGGTTCGATGGACTGAACAATTCCAACAAGAGATGCTGCCATGTCCGTAAGCTTCCTGCCGGATGCCATGACTGGCGAGGCGCCAGCACAGGTGTCGGGGCCGGTGATTCCACGGCTGCCGCCTGTTCACGTCGCGCGTCCGCGACTATCCGATGCGCTGCTTTCCTGTGATTGCCGCTTGCGACTGGTGTGTGCGCCAGCCGGCTTTGGCAAGAGCGTGCTGATGAGCGAGTGCGCCCGACAGGTGCCCGGCGACACCTTGCTGGTGTGGCTCGATATCGGCGGGCGCGCTCTTTCCGTCGACCAACTCTACGCGCGGCTTGCTGCCGCACTGGGACACCCGCCAGCGGCGGGGCAGTCACGCGAGGATGTCCTGCGGCTGTTGGGCCATGTGCGCCAGCCGCTCTGGATCATGCTCGACGACTATCCGCGCCAGCCAAGCCCCGAGTTGGACGAGTGCCTCGACATGCTGCTCGAATTCGGTCCCGAGTCGATCAGCTGGTGGGTAACCAGTCGCCGCCAACCCGCCTGGAAATTGCCGCGCCTTCTGCTTCAGGGGCATCTGTTCGAGTGCGAAGCCCAGGCACTCGCCTTTACCCCCGATGAGCTCGGGCAGTTGCTGCGAGCGCATCGTTTGCAGCTGCCGGGGGACAGTTTCCAGCAGCTGCTGCAGGGGACGGAGGGCTGGCCGGCAGGTGTCTGCCTGTTGCTGCTCAATGCCGATGAACAAGCCGTGCGCGAACGCCTGGTAGCCGGCACGCCATTGTTGCGTGACTACGTGCAGCGCGAGGTGCTCGATGGGCAAAGTGACGAGATCAGGCGTGCGCTGTTCGCGCTGGCGCGTTTGCCACGCTTTTCCGCCACGCTGTGCGATCACGTGCTCGACGGTATCGATGGGCGGATTCTGGAAACCCTGAGCACCTACCAGCTGTTCGTGCGACAGATCGATAACTGCGGCGAATGGTTTCGCCTGTGGCGGCCGCTGGCTCTACTGCTGCAGCGGCTGCCCGAAGCGGTTTCGTCCAGCCACATCCATCTGCGCGCCTGCCAATGGTTCGCCAGCCGCGACGAAATGCGCGAGGCGGTCGAGCACGCACTGTGGGCTGGCCAGCCGGAAGTGGCGGCCAACTATCTGCAGCGCTATGGCCAGGAGCAGCTGCTGATCGGCGACAACGTGTCGCATTTTCTGAAATGGCGCAGCCAGTTGCCGCAGGACCTGTTCGTCAGCACAACGCGCCTGATCGTGTTGCAAGGCTGGGCGCTGATCGTTTCGGCGCGCCTGGATGAAGTAGATGAATGCCTCGCCGAACTGGCCAAGTTCTTTCCGCAGCCGGATGCGCGTCGCCAGGCCCAGCTGCTGGCGCATTGGCAGGCCCTGCGCGGTTTCGTGGCGCGCCTGAGGGGCGACCCCGCCGCCCGCGAGCATTGCCTGCAGGCGCTGGAGGTGCTGACCGATCATGCCTGGGCCCAGCGCGTGCTCTGCTATCAGACGTTGTGCCAGCAGGCCATGGCCGAGGGCAGCCTGGAGCTGGCACAGCATTACAACAGCGAGGGCATGAAGTTGGCGCGGCTCAAGGGCAGCGTCATCTACGAGACCATGCTGAACGTCGACCGGGTCCAGTTGCTGGAGCTGACCGGCGAGTTCGAACGGGCTGTCGGGGTGCTGGACGAGGCCATCAGAATGCTGCGCGACACCGTGCGTCACAGCCCGATTATTGGCCGCCTGCAGTTGCTGCAGGGGCACCTGCTCGCGTATCAGGGGCTCGACGATCCGGCGCGCGAAGCATTCCAGAAGGGGCGGGTGGAAACCGAGACCTGTGGCGACTCCTACACCTTCTTCGGTTATGTCGGGCTTGCCGAGCTGGCCGCACGCAACCACGAATTCACTGATGCCTATCACTGGCTGCGGGAGGCCGAGCGGCTGACCCAATGGCGTCACGTTCCGGAGGCCCGCTTTCGCGGCATTCTGCGCTTGATGAATGGTGTCGCCTGGCTGCACCAGGGCGATCTGGCCAAGGCGCGCAGCGCCATGCAGCAGGTATGCGAGCAGTACGCCGAGGGTGGGCACCTGGCGCCTTCCGGTTTCTACGAGCTGCTGCCACGCGCGAGGCGTTACCTGGCACTGCTGGATCTTCTCGAAGGGCGCCCCGAGCAGGCGGCGGCCGCATTGCGGCAGCTGATCGACGAGAACCTGCAGGCGCAACGACTCGGTCTTGCCTGTGAATGCCGCTTCACCCTGGCCGAAGCCTTGTTTGACCAGGGCGCGCTGAGCGAGGCCGAGCAGGAGTTGCGCAAAGCCCTTGGCGAGGCGCTGCGCCAACAACTGGTCAAGCCACTGTACGAACTCCATCATCGGCAGCCGCAGTGGCTGGCGCGAATCCTGCCCGCCGCAACCAAGGGTGAGAGCCTGCGGGATCGTTTGCTGCAGTACGAGCGTTCGCCGGAGGACATGGTCGTTGCCAACGATGACATGCTGCTGAGCAACCGCGAGCTGACGGTGCTCCGGCTGATCGCCCAGGGCTGCTCCAACCAGGAGATCGCCGAGCAGCTGTTCATCTCGTTGCATACCGTCAAGACCCATGCACGACGGATCAATACGAAACTCGGCGTGGCGCGCCGGACCCAGGCAGTTGCCAAGGCCAAGGCGCTCGCCTGGCTCTGAGCGCGCAGCAAGCCAGGCCGCCCGAGGTATCGGCGGCCGCGAAAATCCGTTCTGTTGTTATTGGTTTCCGGGCGGGGGGCGTCAGAGGGCGGGGCGCAGTTCGCCCGCCGTGGGCAAGGGAGGCTCGCCGTACTCGATCGCCAGGCTGAACTTCAGGCTGGTGATCAGGCGCTGCAGCTGCGTCTGATCGCGCCATTGCGCAGCGCTGATATACCGTTTGACCGCCACGCCTTGCGCCCCGGTCAGCGTCAGCAGAATGCTGCCGTCGGGTTTCTCGATACTGAAATTGACGTTGTAGCCTGGCTGAAAGGCGTCGCTGATCTCCTGAAACGAGCTTTTCATTGCGCAGTACCTGTGTGTAGTGGCTGCGACTAGAGACCTGCGGCAGTCGAGACAGTTTCATCGCCGGCTGCCGAGTGGTCCTGCACGGATGTCGCACCTCAGTCGGCTGTGCTGGAAAGCTCCGTCAGAACATCGGGGTTGCCCTTGAAGGCCTTGGCGAACACCTCTCGATTCTTCGCCATGAAGATGCCGAGCTCCTCGGCATGGCGCTCCTCGAGCGATGGCGCGGCGGCATGAAGCACTGCGGTGAGCGCTTCGGCCAGTTCCAGCATCTTGTCATGACGATCGGCTTCGGCTTTATCCATGAACAGGCGCTCCACATCCCGGCTACTGCGATAGACCACTTCGACGGCCATTGGCTACCTCGGTTAGGTTGGCAAATACTGTTTGTATATACAGCTTAATGGCCTTGCTGGCAGTTGGGAAGCTGCTGCGTGCCGGGGCTGCTCGGTTCAATCGGTAAATTCGCCCTCCAGGTCCGTGGCGCCAAAGCTGAGGGTACTGGCGCGATAGCCGCTGCGCAGGGTGGGAAGTGGCAGGCAGCTCTGCCAGCTGGCGCCCGCCTGCAGGTCGGCCGGAAGCGAGTAGTCCGGTTTCTCGAAGCTGCCCTGGGCGACATTCAGGCGTGAATTCGGTACGTAGGCGGCAATGCGCCAGCTGAGCTGGCTAACGCGCCTGTCGCTGTGATTGGTCAACCGTGCCAGCAAGGGGCGGGCGGCCGGGCATTGCCTGGGCTCGTAACTTATCGTCACCTCGAGCCGTTCGAGCAGCCGTGCCTGCTGGCGGTCCTGCAGGATTGCCCAGCCAACCACCAGCGCAAAGGCCGCCGCAGCGCCCAGCGATATGGGCAGCGCGCGCAGTGGGTAGCGCAGCAACAGGATGAACCACAGGAGGATGAGCAAGGCGCCGATCAGCATGAGCGCTCCTTTGGCCAGGGCAGCGGCCCGCATGAGGGGCGGGCAACGTTCGCGCCGACAGACTAGTCGCGTGGCAGGCCATGCGCCGCAAGGCGTTCCAGTGCGGCCCGCAGTCGCGGGTCGTCGATACCTTCGGCGCTGGCTTTTATGTGTTCCGCCGACGCCTGGGAAATCTGCGTCGGCTGACGAGGTGCCGGCCTGGTCGGTTGCGGAGGCTGCACGCGGAACAGAATACGTTGCAGGCCGGCAAATGCCTCGTGCGTCTCCAGCTGGCGCTGCAGGCGACGCTGCTGATAACGCAGGCGCGTCGCCCAGTGTCCATCGGTGATGATCAGCAGCAAGCTGCCCTCGCGCCACGAGGCTACCCGGCAGTGAGGGCGCGCAGCCGGTTGCAGCTGGCTTTCGACGATCTGCTGCAGCCGGTCGAGTCGTTGCGCTTCGCCGAAAAGCGCTCGCAGCGGCTTGGCTTCGCGCAGGAGAACCAGCGGGGGGCGTGCGGTGAGAGGGCGCAATGCCATTACGGTAGCGTCTCGAGGTTGCCGGGCTCTGGATGGTAGCAAAAGGGATGGGGCGTCGCAGGCTGGCTGCGGGCTGCCGCTGCGCAACCGTGTCGCTTTTCACGAGTACGTTTCCGAGTAGAATGCCCCCTTTGCACGCGGGGCCAGCCGGCGCCGTCGTGCCTCCATCCCCAGCATGGAAACCCTTTTCGATATGTTTGCGCCTTTATTGAAGAAACTCTTTGGAAGCAAGAACGAGCGTGAAGTCAAGCGCATGCTCAAGGCGGTGCAGGCCGTCAACGCGCTCGAAGAGCAGATGGTGTCGCTCAGCGATGAGCAGCTGCGAAGCAAGACCGAGGAGTTCAAGGCGCGTCTGGAAAAGGGGGAGACCCTCGACAAGATTCTTCCCGAAGCCTTTGCCGTCTGCCGCGAGGCGGGCAAGCGCGTCATGGGCATGCGTCACTTCGACGTCCAGCTCATCGGCGGCATGACCCTGCATGAAGGGCGCATTGCCGAAATGCGCACCGGCGAGGGCAAGACGCTGGTGGCCACGCTGGCGGTGTACCTCAACGCGCTGTCCGGCAAGGGCGTGCATGTGGTCACGGTGAACGATTACCTGGCCCGGCGAGACGCCAACTGGATGCGCCCGCTGTACGAGTTCCTCGGCCTGTCGGTCGGCATCGTGGTGCCGTTCCAGCCGCCAGAGGAAAAGCGCGCCGCTTACGCCGCCGACATTACCTACGGCACCAATAACGAATTCGGCTTCGATTATCTGCGCGACAACATGGCCTTCAGCATGGCCGACAAGTTCCAGCGGGAACTGAACTTTGCCGTGATCGACGAGGTGGACTCCATCCTCATCGACGAGGCGCGCACGCCGCTGATCATCTCCGGTCAGGCCGAAGACAGCTCCAAGCTGTACATGCAGATCAACCAGCTGATTCCGCGCCTGAAGCAGCACATCGAAGAAGAAGAGGGGGTCGTCACGCAGGAAGGCCACTATTCGATCGATGAGAAGACACGGCAAGTCGAACTCAACGAGGCCGGGCACCAGTACATCGAGGAACTGCTGACCCAGGCCGGTCTGCTCGGCGAGGGCGAGAGCCTGTATTCGGCGCACAACCTCGGCCTGCTGACCCACGTTTATGCCGGTCTGCGCGCGCACAAGCTGTTCCATCGCAATGTCGAGTACATCGTGCAGAACGGCCAGGTGATCCTGATCGACGAACACACCGGCCGTACCATGCCGGGGCGTCGCCTCTCCGAGGGGTTGCACCAGGCGATCGAGGCCAAGGAGGGTGTAAACATCCAGGCCGAAAGCCAGACCCTGGCTTCGACCACCTTCCAGAACTACTTCCGTCTCTACGCCAAGCTGTCCGGCATGACCGGTACGGCGGATACCGAAGCCTTCGAATTCCAGCAGATCTACAACCTGCCGGTGGTGGTCATTCCGACCAACCGGCCGATCGCGCGCAAGGACTACAATGATCTGGTCTACCTGACCCAGGCCGAGAAGTACGCGGCGATCATCACCGACATCAAGGAATGCCAGGCGCAGGGTCGACCGATACTGGTCGGCACGGCCTCGATCGAAAGCTCCGAATACGTTTCGCAGCTGCTGCAGAAGGAAGGCATCGCCCACCAGGTACTCAACGCCAAGTATCACGACAAGGAAGCTGAGATCATCGCCCAGGCGGGTAAGCCGGGTTCGGTGACCATTGCCACGAACATGGCCGGTCGGGGTACCGACATCCTGCTCGGTGGTAACTGGGAGGTCGAAGTCGCCAAACTCGAGGCCCCGACCGAAGAGCAGATTGCGCAGATCAAGGCCGATTGGCAGAAGCGTCACCAGCAGGTGATCGAGGCGGGTGGCCTTCACGTCATTGCATCCGAGCGGCACGAGTCCCGTCGTATCGACAACCAGCTGCGTGGCCGTGCCGGCCGTCAGGGAGACCCGGGCTCCAGCCGCTTCTATCTGTCGCTGGAAGACAACCTCATGCGCATCTTCGCCTCCGACCGGGTGAAGAACTTCATGAAGGCGCTGGGTATGGAAGCGGGCGAGGCGATCGAGCACCGCATGGTCACCAATGCCATCGAAAAGGCCCAGCGCAAGGTCGAAGGCCGCAACTTCGACATTCGCAAGCAGCTGCTCGAGTTCGACGACGTGGCCAACGAGCAGCGCAAGGTCATCTACCACATGCGCAACAGCCTGCTGGCGGCTGACGACATCGGGCAGACCATTGCCGAGTTCCGCGAGGACGCGCTGAGCAACGCCATCAGCTCGCACATCCCGCCGCAGTCGCTACCTGAGCAGTGGGACATCCCCGGTCTCGAGGCGGTGCTCTACAGCGATTTCGGTCTGCGCCTGCCGGTCCAGCAGTGGCTCGACGAAGACGAGAAACTCTACGAGGAGACCTTGCGCGAGAAGATCATGCAGGCGCTGCTCGAGGCGTACCGCGAGAAGGAAGAGCTGGCGGGTGCCGAGGCCCTGCGCACGTTCGAGAAGCAAATCGTGCTGCGCGTGCTGGATGATCTGTGGAAGGACCATCTGTCCACCATGGATCACCTGCGTCACGGCATTCACCTGCGCGGTTACGCGCAGAAGAACCCGAAGCAGGAGTACAAGCGCGAGTCTTTCGCGCTGTTCCAGGAACTCCTGGAATCGATCAAGCGCGACAGCATCCGCGTACTGTCCCATGTGCAGGTGCGCCGCGAGGACCCGGCCGAAGAGGAAGCGCGTCTGCGTCGCGAAGCCGAGGAGCTGGCGCAACGCATGCAGTTCCAGCACGCCGAGGTGTCAGCGCTCGAGGAATCGCAGGACGAGCCGGCTGAAGGCGAGCAGGACGGCGCGTCGAACGTCACGCCGATTCGCAGCGAGCCGAAGATCGGCCGCAACGAGCCGTGCCCCTGTGGCTCCGGCAAGAAGTACAAGCACTGTCACGGGCAGGTGCAATAGCCCCCCTGCCAGGCAGGTATCCGCGCCGCGACCGGCCAACCGCCGCTCGCGGCGTTTTTCTCTGTTGATCGGGCGGTCCGGGTGGGTCGCCACAAGTTGAGGAGTGCGTTCAATGGCTGTCGGTCTCGGTCCTCTACCCAAACTGCATCCGGTTCCAGGCTTTGCGCTCGGGATCGCCTCGGCGGGCATCAAACGTCCCGGCCGCAAGGACGTGGTGGTCATGCGCTGCGCCGAGGGCTCGCGCATTGCCGGCGTGACGACCACCAACGCGTTCTGCGCGGCGCCAGTGATCGTCACCCGCGAACGCATGCAGGGCGAAGTTCGCTATTTGCTGACCAACACCGGTAACGCCAATGCCGGCACCGGTCCGCAGGGCTTGGCCAATGCGCGCCGGACCTGCACGGCGCTGGCCGCGCTGACGGGCGTAGCGGAGGAGGCGGTGCTGCCGTTCTCGACTGGCGTCATCGGCGAGCCGTTACCGGTGGAGAAGATCGAGGCCGCTCTGCAGGCCGCGCTGGACGACCTGGACGAGGATCACTGGGCTCAAGCGGCCAGCGGCATCATGACCACCGATACGCTGCCCAAGGGTGCCAGCCGCCAGTTCCAGCACGACGGCGTGACCGTGACCGTGACTGGCATCAGCAAGGGCGCCGGCATGATCCGTCCGAACATGGCCACCATGCTGGGCTACATCGCAACTGACGCCAAGGTCGCCCGCGAGGTGCTGCAGGATCTGGTGCGTGATGCGGCAAACAAGTCGTTCAACCGAATCACCATCGATGGCGATACCTCGACCAACGATTGCTGCATGCTGATCGCCACGGGCCAGGCCGCGCTGCCTGAGATTACCGAGGCCTCCGGTGAGCTGTTCGGCAAGCTGAAGCAGGCCGTGTTCGAGGTGTTCATGGAGGTGGCCCAGGCCATCGTCCGTGATGGCGAGGGTGCCACCAAGTTCGTCACCGTGCAGGTCAACGGCGGCGGCAACCATCAGGAATGCCTGGATGTCGCCTATGCCGTGGCTCACTCGCCGCTGATCAAGACCGCGTTGTTCGCTTCCGACCCGAACTGGGGGCGCATCCTCGCCGCGGTTGGCTATGCCGGCGTGCCGAACCTGGATGTCAGCCTGATCGACGTGTATCTCGGCGAGGTCTGCATCGCCAGCCAGGGCGGGCGTGCCGCCAGCTATACGGAAGAGCAGGGCGCGGCGGTCATGGCCCGCGAAGAGATCACCATCCGGATCGAGCTGGGCCGTGGTGACTGCAGCGAGACGATCTGGACCACCGATCTGTCCCACGAGTACGTGAAAATCAACGCGGAGTACCGCACCTGAGCAATCCGGCCGCTCAGCTAGCGCCTGCCGACCGGACCGAGGCCGGCAGGCTGGAGTCACAAGCGATGCAACGAATCCACGTGGCCGCCGCTGTCATTCGTGACGCACGAGGGCGCGTCCTGATCGCCAAGCGCCCCCTGGACAAGCACCAGGGCGGGCTCTGGGAATTTCCCGGTGGCAAGGTCGAGGCCGATGAATGCGTCGAGGTGGCACTCGCCCGTGAGCTGCACGAGGAGCTGGGCATCCACGTCACGCAGGCGCAGCCCCTGATTCAGGTGCGGCACGACTACCCGGACAAGCGGGTTCTGCTGGACGTTTGGGAAGTCACTGCGTTTGCCGGCGAGCCTCACGGCGCCGAGGGACAGCCACTGGCATGGGTTGAGCCGGGCGAGTTGGTGCGTTACCAGTTTCCAGCGGCGAACCAGCCGATCATTGCCGCCGCGCGGCTGCCTCGGCGTTACCTGATCACCCCGGACAGCCTCGCGCCGCAGCAAGTGCTCGACGGCCTGGCCCGGGCGCTGGAGGCGGGCATCGAGCTGGTCCAGCTGCGTGCCCCGTCGCTCTCGGCGCACGACTACCGGGCGCTGGCGCAGCGCGCCCAGGCACTGTGCGCCGGGCGTGCCCAGCTGATGCTCAAGGGGCCGCTGGAATGGACCGAGGATTTCCCGGATGCCGGCTGGCACCTGACAGCCCGCCAGTTGCGCGAGTGCATTGGCCAGGCGCGCCCCCTGCCGGCTGAGCGCTGGCTGGCGGCGTCTTGTCATGATGCGGACGAGCTGGCGGCGGCCGCGTCGTTGGCGGTAGATTTCGTCACGTTGTCGCCGGTGCATGCAACGGCCAGCCATCCGGACGCGCAGCCGCTCGGGTGGCCGCGCGTGGCGGAGTTGCTGCTAGGCTTCAACGGGCCCGCCTATGTGCTGGGCGGTCTGCAGCTGTCCGATACAGACCAGGCACGGCGCGTCGGCGCTCAGGGCATCGCCGCGGTGCGGGCATTCTGGCCGGGTTGAACTGCCGCGCTGCTGCCGGAGTCGATAGCCGGCCACTGGCGCGGGCGTTCGATAGGCAAAGACAATCGGCGCTATGCCCTTAATCAATTAACGACATGCCGTGGGCTGCGTTATCGTAGGCCCCGTCAAATTTCTGAACCCCCTAAAGGAGTTAGCAGATGTCCCTGATCAACACCCAGGTCCAACCGTTCAAAGTCAACGCCTTCCACAACGGCAAGTTCATCGAGGTTACCGAGGAGTCCCTGAAGGGCAAGTGGTCCGTGCTGATCTTCATGCCGGCTGCCTTCACCTTCAACTGCCCGACCGAGATCGAAGACGCTGCCAACAACTACGCCGAGTTCCAGAAGGCCGGCGCCGAGGTGTACATCGTCACCACCGACACCCATTTCTCGCACAAGGTCTGGCACGAAACTTCGCCGGCCGTTGGCAAGGCCCAGTTCCCGCTGATCGGTGACCCGACTCACCAGCTGACCCGCGCCTTCGACGTGCACATCGAAGAAGAAGGCCTGGCGCTGCGCGGTACCTTCCTGATCAACCCGGAAGGCGTGATCAAGACCGTCGAGATCCACTCCAACGAGATCGCTCGCGACGTCTCCGAGACCCTGCGCAAGCTGAAAGCCGCCCAGTACACCGCCGCTCACCCGGGCGAAGTCTGCCCGGCCAAGTGGAAGGAAGGCGAGAAGACCCTGGCTCCTTCGCTGGACCTGGTCGGCAAGATCTAAGGCCTACGCCTCGCTTGCTGTAGAAGGCACCTCCGGGTGCCTTCCCTATGACGCCTGGACGCGACCCGTCCGGGCGTTTTGCTACCTGTTACCCGATGAGGTGCTGTTGATGCTCGATGCCAATCTCAAGACCCAACTGAAGGCCTACCTGGAAAAGGTCACCCAGCCGTTCGAGATCGTCGCTTCGCTGGACGACAGCGCCAAGTCCGAGGAAATGCTCGCGCTGCTGAACGACATCAACGG
>Ga0163200_1000118_pt1 | contig 36460 bp, 37 predicted proteins | sample PL_2010_200m_FD_113535 | JGI IMG/M metagenome (GOLD analysis project Ga0163200, IMG submission 113535) | Freshwater microbial communities from Powell Lake, British Columbia, Canada to study Microbial Dark Matter (Phase II) - PL_2010_200m | ecosystem: Environmental > Aquatic > Freshwater > Lake ... | reverse complement strand
TTCTGCGCAACCGCCGGTTGAGGATTTTCACCTCACCCCGAAGATCAATTTAAAAGTAAGTATAGCAGGGAAATCTTAGCTTGTCAATGGCTTTAAAACTATTTATAATAAAGGTACTATGCCTGATATCGCCAGACAGATACATAAAATCTTGATAAGAAAAGAGGAAACTATCGCGGTAGCAGAATCCTGCAGTGGAGGATTGCTTTCGAGCCTCTTGACCCGCTTTTCAGGCAGCTCGCGCTATTTTATGCTGGGGATAGTAGCCTATAGCAATGAAGCCAAAAAAAATGTTTTAAAAATACCTTCCTGCCTGATTGCAAAATATGGCGCGGTTTCCGGACCGGTGGCTGTAGCAATGGCCGAAGCAGTAAAAAAAATAGCCAAGGCCGACTTCGGCATAGGCATTACCGGCATCGCCGGCCCCACAGGAAGAACCCCTGCTCAGCCCACAGGCACAGTCTTTATCGCCGTCGCCAATAAAAATAAAACAATCTGTGAAAAATATCATTTCAAGGGAAACCGCGCCAGCGTAAGAAAAAAATCTGCCGTGGTAGCGTTACAGCTATTAAAAAAATTTTATAAGCCTCTTTTAGCGGGTGACTTGTGAGAACTTTTATCGCCATCCCCCTTACTGCAGAAATCAAAAACTCCCTTGCCAAGCTGCAGGATCAGCTAAAATCCGCCGGCGCAGACGTAAAATGGGTCGGGCCTGAGAATATACATCTAACATTGAAATTCTTAGGCGAGAGGGACGATAAAAAGATAAAACAAATTATCGATGCTGTTGAGGAGACTGCCAAGAATAAAAAACAGTTTCGCATGCGCCTCTTGGAACTGGGCGCCTTTCCCAGCATAAATTCTGCACGGGTCATCTGGGCCGGAATCGGTCAGGGCGATAAAGAAACAAAATTAATTGCCCGGGAACTAGAAGAAAAAATTGCTAAAATCGACATCCCTAAAGAAACCAGGCCCTTTTCTTCACACATCACCATCGGCAGAACCAGGAGCGCTCAAGGGTTACAGGACTTAGCCAAAGAATTGTTTAATTTAAAAGACAAACTGGCAGGAGAGAATTTAGAATTTACGGTTACCCGGATTACGCTTTATAAAAGCACGCTTACTCCCCAAGGGCCGATCTATGAGGCCTTAAAAGAAGCGAGCCTTGCTGTAACCTGAAGAATAAGGTTTGTATATACGGCGGCCATGATGTCATCGCTCATTACGCCGACGCCGCCCTTTAACCTCTCTAGCCTTCCTATCGGATAAGGCTTCAAGGCGTCCAATAGCCTGAAAATCACAAACCCGGCAATAACTAATTTCAGGTCGTAAGGTAAAAACATCAGGCTCAAAAGCATTCCCGCTATTTCGTCTATTACGATATAACGGCAGTCTTTTTGACCGAATATCTTCTCTGCCTGGCCAGACACAGAAAGCCCCAGCACCGTAATCAGTAAAGTAACCCCGGCGTATAAAAAAAGGCTGTCTTTTACCAGGAAAAATAAAAAAAGCCCGAAAATACTGCCGAAGGTCCCCGGGATAAAAGGAAGGTAGCCTACATAGAAAAAGGTGCTGATGGTCTTGACGGTAAAATCTTTGAGGCGCATGGAGAGGCTAAAGTTTGGTAATGATAGCGCGGTTATCCCAGAGATACGATAGGCCGGAGTAAAGGGTAAGCGCTACTGTCAAGAGCATTAGGATATAGATTCCTTGCCGGAAGAACTGTTCCCAGCCGGGATCCCAGGTAGAAAATGTCAGTACTGCCTCTTTCAGCACGATAAATCCCAAGATCAGGAATATGACCAGCATCTGGGAGATAGTCTTATGTTTTCCGGCTCTGGCTGCGGAGAGAACCTTGCCCTTGTTTAAAGCAAAGAGCCTTAAGGAGGTGATTATTATCTCCCGGGAGATGATAATCACAAACATCCAGGCATCGATAATCTGTATCTGCACAAAGGCCGCGAATGCCGCCAAGACCAGAATTTTATCGGCAATAGGGTCCATCAGCTTTCCGAAATCCGTGACCATATTTTTTTTCTTGGCCAACACCCCGTCAAAATAATCGGTAAGCGCGGCGAAAATAAATACCAGGAGGCTCAATACCTTTGACCAAAGGACCCAGGCGCCTTTAAAAGGGAAGGACAGAAAAAACATGAATACGAAAGTCAAGATAACTCTGGACACCGTTAAACGGTTAGCTATATTCACCCCGCCCTTCCTCTCTTATTTAAACCCCACCTCTTTATTATATCACTAATTTCGAATATGTTAAGAAGGGCGGGGTTCATTTATACTACCTCCCCTACCAGATCGTATTCCAAGGTATCGCTAATCTTTACCTGAGCAAAATCTCCTGCCTCCAGCGGCCTACGGGAATGTACATAAACCAAACCGTCTACCTCCGGGGCATCATGCTGGCTTCTGGCCAAATACGCGCCGTTTTCTTTCTCCTCTATTAAAACTTCCAGGGTCTTACCTAAAAATTCCCGGTTTAGCTGCCGGGAAACGAGCTGTTGGCTGGCCATCACCGCATCAAAACGGGCTGTCTTTACCTGGGTAGGTATTTGACCGGAAAAATTATACGCCGCAGTGCCCTCCTCGCGCGAATAAATGAACGCCCCCAGGCGCTGAAATTTTGCCTCTTCGATAAAATGCAACAACTCTTTAAATTCTTTATCCGTCTCCGAAGGAAAACCGACGATGATAGAAGTGCGTAACGCTACGGCAGGGATTTTCTTTCTGATCTTATCGATAAGCGCCAGGATATCCTTACGGGTAGTGTTTCTACGCATCAGCTTTAAGATGCGACCATTGATATGCTGTATCGGCAGGTCAACATATTTACAAATGCGCGGCTCATCCTTAATCAACTCCAGCAACTCATCACTGATGCGGCTGGGGTAGAGGTAAAGCAGCCGCAGCCAGCGGATATTCTTTGCCTTTCGGGTGATTTTCTTTAGAAGTTGCGCCAGACTTATGTTTTTATACAGATCTATGCCGTAGCCGGTAATATCCTGGCCGATGATATTCAATTCGCTGATTTTTTCCTGATTGAATTTTTCTACCTTTTCTAGAAGCTGACCCATATCAAGGCTCGCAAATTTCCCTTTAATCGCCGGGATTGCACAATAACTACAATGATTGATGCAGCTCTCGCAGATCTTTAGATACGCGTAATGTTTAGGGCAAAGCGCAAAACGCCTCAAGGAATGGTTCAGGGAAGGCGTACCTACAAAGGCATCTACCTCAGCGAGCTCCTTATTTAAGAGATATTTATAGCGCTGGCTCAAGCAGCCATGCACGATTATTTTTTTGAGCCTGCCTTCTTTTTTTAATTCGACTAAATCCAATATAGCATCAATAGATTCTCTTTTTGCTTCTTCGGTAAAGGCGCAGGTATTGACTATTGCCAGGTCTGCATCCTCTATATCTACGACGCGGTATCCTTTTAAATCCAGCCTGCCCAAAATAGACTCCGAATCCACCAGATTCCGGGGGCAGCCTAAACTTAATATGCCGATCTTGTATTTATTGCTTGCGCTCATCGGGGAATAACCAGACCATCCTTGGTTATGAGTATGTTTTTTATTGACTGGCCGCGCCTGCCTATGGCACCTATATGCCTACCGTTGACTTCCAACTCTGCTGCCGCGGCATTACCTAAAGAAAGCTCTATTTTTTCTTTTGCCGTCCAGCTGTCGGACATGCCTTTACGGAAGGTACGTTCCATCACCAGCCGGCCGTCGGCCTTTACTTTTACCAGGCAATTCTCTTTGACTTTTAAGCCTAACCTGACCAGCGTTACAGGTTGGTTTTTCGGTATTAGTGCGGCGGGGGCATTTTTTTCTGTTTTGGCCACAGATGGGGCTTGCGTAGTTTTGGCCTTTAGGGAAAGGCGGGTTTGGAATGAACGGATGGCCGCCGGCAATTTAAACAGCAAAACCATAAAAATAATTACGACCAGAAATATAACCGCCCTCCTTAAGGTAATCCGGGGCCGGACGGAATTTAACTTAAGGGAGATGGTCTTTGCCAGCGACTCTGTCCTGCCTGCCCGCTGGAACTCTGTCTTAATTTTAGGCGGGCTTATCGGCTCTCTATAGTCTTTGATAAAATCCGCGGGGTTTACCCTTAAGAATTTACAGTAAATTTTCAGGAATCCTTTTAAGTATACGGAACTTAAGTTTACCAGGCTGTCTTCCTCAATGGCCTTAAGGATATTCAGGTGGACCTTAGTCTTCTTGTGCACCTCTTCCAGGCTTAAGCCTTTTTCCAGCCGTATTTTTTTAAGCCGTGCTCCTGCCGTCTCCATCGTCTTCTCCCTGCATTATACCTTTTTTGAGCCACTCATCCCTGTCCGCCAATATCCGGCGCGGCTTGCTGCCCTCAAAAGGCCCGATTAAACCCTCCTGCTCCATCGTATCTATAATCCGGGCGGCGCGGGTATAACCTAAGCGCATCCTTCTCTGTAAAATAGAGACCGAGGCCTGATTGCTCTCCATGATTACCCGCACTGCCTCATCGTAGAGATCGTCCTTCTGGCCGTTGGCCATAAACGGTTTCTGCTGCTCTTTCAAAATCTCCTCGTCATAAATGGGCTCGGCCTGGGCTTTGATAAAATCCACCACCCTTTCGATTTCTTTATCCGAGACGAGAGACCCTTGCGCGCGGACCAGCTTCTCTTCTCCTGGCCGCAAAAATAGCATATCGCCTTTGCCTAAAAGTTTATCCGCGCCGTTCATATCTAAGACGGTGCGCGAATCTACTTTCGAGGCGACCTTAAAAGAGATGCGCGCCGGAAAATTCGCCTTGATCACCCCGGTAATCACATCCACTGACGGCCTCTGGGTAGCCAGAAGAAGATGGATGCCTACGGCGCGCGAAAGCTGCGCCAGGCGCGTAATCGCATTTTCAATGTGGTCGCGCGCTACGGTCATCAGATCCGCTAACTCATCAATAATCACTACGATATAGGGGAGCTTTTCCTGCTTTTCATTATAGCTTTCGATATTCCTCGCCCCTGCCTTTGCCAGGAGGCGGTAACGCTCTTCCATCTCGGCGACGACCCAGTTAAGGGCAGCGGATGCTTTTTTGGCGTCGGTGACCACCGGGCATAAAAGATGCGGCAGGCCGTTAAAGGGCGCCATTTCTACCATCTTCGGGTCCACCATCAACAGCTTCAATTCATTAGGGGTGGCGCGGAATAACATGGATAAAATCAGGCAGTTCATGCAAACTGTTTTTCCGGAGCCGGTGGTCCCGGCGATTAAAAGATGGGGCATATCATCCAACTCGGTAACTACAGGCTGGCCGGCGATATCCTTGCCCAGAGCCAGGGTTAATTTTGATTTCGCGCCTTGAAAATCCTTGGAAGCAAAGACCTCTTTTAAATAAACCAGGCTGCTCTGCATATTAGGCACCTCTACCCCGACCCTGCTTTTGCCCGGTATCGGCGCTACGATTCTAACCGAAGTCGACTTCATCACCAAAGCAATATCATCGGAAAGGGCCACGATACGGGTTATTTTCACTCCCGGCGCAGGTTCCAGTTCATAGCGCGTAATTACCGGCCCGCGTTCGATATCGGTAACCTTAACCGAGATGCCAAAATCGCCCAGCGTCTCCTCTAAGATCCGCGCATTCGCATGGAGATCTTCTTTAATTTGCCTGGCTTCGATGGGAGGCGGAGAATCCAGCAGGTCTAAGTTCGGCAGGTGATAATCCCCGATGATTATCTCCTTAGGTTTTATCCTCTCCGCCGGTAACTCCTCGGCAAGCTTAGTCTTAATCTGGATCTTTGGCTTAGATGGTACTACCTCCAGGGCAACCATCCTGACTTTCGGTTCGGAAACCAAAGATTCTTTCTTGTCATTTCCTTTAAGTTTTACCTCAAATGCAGGTTTAATTTTAACCGCTTTTTCTTTTTTTCTTAATTTAGAAATTGCAGCCCAGGCTGATTTGAATTTACCTGCGATATTCAGGAATAAAGAAGAAATCAAGATCTCGGTGACCAAGGCCAGCGCAAGGAGGATGAAAGTAACAAAAATAATAAAGCCGCCTAAGCGGCTGAAATATGCGGTGATGAAGTTGGCGCTGACCGTACCTAAGACTCCGGAACTATTAAACCTTACATATTCATTCTTCAGGTTGAACATCCCGGTAAGGGAGCTCAATGATAATAGAAGAATGAACATCCCCAAAAGCCGCGGGATGCTTAAGTAAGGGGTTTCCTGCCGGAAAAACTTTACTCCTAGTAGAATAATCAGTACGGGGATGATAAAACTGGTGGGCGTACCGAATAAAAATACGATTGCTCCGCCTAGGTATGCGCCAAAGATACCCAGAAGGTTCTGCGGCGGGATATTGGGGTGCGAAGTATAAAAGGGCAGGTCCAGGCGCTGGAATCTGATGAGGCTTAAGAAAACCATCAGCCCTATCGCTACTAAAATAACGCCTTTTGCCTCATTTAGCCTTTTCTCTTTCACTTGCTGCCTGTATCTGCTTCTGCCTGCTTCTTACTTAAATTTATCCTGCCCATCTCATCTATACCTACGACTTTTACCTTGATCTCATCGCCTATCTTGACTACTTCTTCCACGTTCTTAACGAACTTATCCGCTAATTCTGAAACATGCACCAGCCCTTCTTTACGCGGAGCGATTTCGCAAAAGGCTCCGAAAGGCATGATCCGTTTTACCTTAGCATTATATATGCGGCCGACCTCGACATCATCGGTGATGGCCTTGATCATCTTGATCGCTTCATCTGACTTGGCGGCATCGTTAGAACCCACCAGGACCATCCCGTCGTCTTTGATATCAATGCTGGCTCCAGTGGCGGCGATAATCGCCTTAATGGTTTTTCCTCCCGGGCCGATCAGCTCGCCGATTTTTTCGGTATTTATTTTTATGACCTCAATACGCGGGGCATAGCTGGATAATTCTTCGCGCGGGCTGTTCAGCGCCGCATTCATCTTCTCCAGAATAAAAAGTCTGCCTTCTTTAGCCTGCGCTAAACAGGCGTTTAACAGCTCTATGCTGATGCCGTCTATTTTTAAATCCATCTGTACCGCCGTCACTCCGCTCTTGGTCCCGGCGACCTTAAAATCCATATCGCCGAAGTGATCCTCGAGGCCGGCGATATCAGTCAGTATCGCTGTTTTGTTAGCCTCTTTGATTAAACCTAAAGCTATGCCTGCTACCGCATCTTTGACGGGAACTCCGGCATCCATCAGGGAAAGAGTAGAAGCGCAAACCGTAGCCATGCTCGATGAACCGTTGGACTCTAAAATTTCTGAAACTACCCTGATGGTATAAGGAAATTTTTCTTTCGAGGGCATCACCGCAAGCAGCGCCTTTTCTGCCAGGGCGCCGTGGCCGATTTCTCTGCGGCCCGGGCCGCGCACGGGTGAGGTTTCTCCCACGCTAAAGGGCGGGAAGCTGTAATGCAACATAAAGGATTTATACTTTTCCCCCTCCAGCGCCTCGATTAACTGCTCGTCTTCTCCGGTACCCAGGGTAGTGACTGCCAAGCTCTGCGTCTGGCCTCTGGTAAAAATACTTGAGCCGTGTGTACGGGGCAGTACCGAAACCGCACAGGTTATCGGCCGGATTTCTTGAAAACCCCTTCCGTCCACGCGCAGGCCATCTTGAATTATCTTTTTGCGCACCTGCTCTTTTTCTACTTCTACCAAAGCCACTTTGATATCCGGCGCTAAATATCCGTCCGTAGTCAGCGTGGCCTCCAATTCCTTTGCCAATAAGTCCACGCCCTCTTCGCGTTCTTCTTTTTTACTTAAGGCATAAACTCCCTTTAGCCTCATCGTTGCCAATTCTTCCACTTTTGCCTTTAATGCGGGGTCTATTTTTTTGAACTGGATATCCGCCTTTTTCTGTCCGAACTTACGCACAAACTCTTCCTGCAGGTGTATTATTTCTTTACTATTCTCAAGGCCGAATTTAACTGCCTCTAAATATACCTCTTCGGATATTTCTTTTGCCTTGGATTCAAGCATCATCACGCCATTGGCATTACAAACCACGACTACGTCTAAATCCGAATTCTCCAGCTCCGCATAAGTAGGATTAAGGATAAACTGGCCGTTGGCCCTTCCCACGCGGCAACAGGCTAAAGGCCCGCGAAAAGGAATATCGGATATGGATAAAGCCGCTGAGGCGCCGATTAACGCTAAGATATCGGGGTCATTTTCTCCGTCACTGGATAAAACAATAGCCATAATCTGCACTTCATTCATCATGCCCTTGGGAAATAACGGCCGGATAGGCCGGTCAATAAGGCGCGAGGTGAGAATTTCGCTTTCCGAAGGGCGGCCCTCTCTTTTAAAGAACCCTCCGGGTATCCTTCCTGCAGCATAGGTTTTTTCCTGGTATTCTACGGTCAGGGGAAAGAAATCCTGGCCTTCTCTGGGTTCCTTGGACATACAGGCAGTGGCCAAAACAACGGTCCCTCCGTATTGAACGGTGACCGAGCCGTTTGCCTGCTTGGCAATACTGCCCGTTCCCAAAATCAAATCCTGCCTGCCGAATTTTACTTTTAGGTTATTTTCTTGCATATATTTTTTTAGGGTAGACTTGTAGGGGATTATTTCCGCAAGCTCAGCTTCTCTATGATTTCTTCGTACTTCTTGACATCCGTTTTCTTAAGATAATTCAAGAGCCTGCGGCGTTTCCCGACAAGCATCAGGAGGCCGCGGCGAGAATGGAAATCTTTTTTATGCTGCTTGAAATGTCCCCCGAGAAGATTAATCCTTTCGGTCAAAAGCGCAACCTGCACATCCGCCGAACCCGTATCCCTGGCATGCGTCTTAAAATCACCGATGATCTTTTCTTTCATTTCCTTAACCAAAGGCACCTATTTCACCTCCTTATCTTTCTTTAATTTTAAATATTATATAATAATTCTTGTGGTAAGTCAACAGATTAAATTTTAAAAAAGCATTGACAAACCCCGAAAACTTGGTATACTAAAGTTCAAGTTAAACGGAGTTTATGAGTACAAAGATAACCGGAATTTTCAAACCGCAAAGCAAAAATAACTAATTAAATTTAGGCTTTGCGGTTTTTTGTTATGAGGGGAGGTGAAGAGTAACAGATGGCAAAAGGCAAGGTAAAGTGGTTCTCAAACCAGAAGGGTTATGGCTTTGTTACCAGCGAAGACGGTAAAGACTTATTTGTGCATTACAGCGCAATTAAGGGAGACGGCTATAAGAGCCTGGAAGAAGGCCAGGAAGTAGAATTCGAAATAACTCAAGGGCCAAAAGGCGAACAGGCGACTAACGTCACCAGAGTATAAACCCCTAAGCAACCCCATAAAAACCCCGCCCAGTAACAATCTTGAGGCGGGGTTTTTATTCTTACTTTTTAAGAAATTTTAAGGCTGCATCTGCCGCGTCGTTTCCCGAAACAAGGCAACCGTGAATTCCGGCCCCCGGCTGAGTCCAGGCGCCGGTAAGAAACAAACCTTTGATTTTAGTCTCTTGGGCCAAGCGGTTGATGCTGGATTGCCCCACGCTCTGGGAAAATCCGTATATGGCCCCCTCCGGGAGTAAGCCGAACCTCTCCATCGTCTTAGGGGTAGCTACTTCTAAAACCTCGATATGGCCGGAAATCCCCGGCAGATATTTTTCCAGGCGCCCCAGCATAATATCGGCAAACTCCTCCTTCTTCTTCTTATAATCTTGCGCTGTCAGCTTGTCCCAGTTTGCATAATTATCCAGAGCCATCGCAGAAAACGTGGATTTCCCGGACGGAGCTAATCCCGGATCAAGCTGAGAATGATTAGTCACTAAAATACCACAGCGCCGATAATCGCTGGAAAGACAATACCTGAAATTCTCATCATGGCTGTATGTCGTATTAATACACATCAGCGCATGGCGCATGCCAAGCTCTGCCGCAGAAATATCCAGCCCCAGATAAAGCTGGGTGCCGGAAAGAGATTTTTGCATACAAAAAAGTTTTTGCGTATATTCTTTTTTAAGCGGTACGCAGTCAATCATCTGGGTGAGTGTATCTATGGCATTAGCATTAGAAATCACTACCTGGGCGGTAAACTCTTCCCCTGCGGCTGTACGTACTGCCCTGACCTGCTTGTTCCGGCCGGTAATAATCTCTTTGACCACGCTATTAAATCTTACCTCTGAACCCAGCTCTCTGATCCTTTCTACCATTGCCTTAAATAGGCTGCTTGAGCCCCCCTTGATAAACGCCGTGCTTTCCATCCAGTAGCCTCTGAATACTATTAAAAAATAAAATGCCGATATCTCTGATGGCGCAGACCCTACGAAACCCCAGATCGTCCCGATAATAGAGCGCGCCCGCTTATCTTTAATCTTCTTGTTAATAAACTGCTCTAAGGTAAGGCAGGATGTCTTTATTATCGAGGGGTAAATAAGCGGCGAGAGAAGAAGCTTAAGCCAATCCGGGATCCTAGATTCTACGAAACGGTCTAACTGCTGGTAAAACTTATCTGTATCGTGAAAGAACCTTTCTATCCCCTCTTTATCCTGAGGAAAATTACTCTTAAGCCATGTTTTAAGAGAATCGGAATCGTTGCTGACGACAAAATCGTGCTCCGGGTAAATTACCCTGCCGAATTCTTTTGCTTCTATAAAATCGACCTTATTACTTACGCCGTGCTCATCGAGGAATTCGCGTATTTCGCCTCCGGGCGCAAGCCCGTCTACATAATGCAGCACCGACTCGAAAGTAAAGCCGTTGCGTTTAAAACTTATGGTCAGTCCCCCCGGCACCGGCTGCCTTTCTAGGGCTAAGACCTTCTTGCCGGCTGCGGCCAATTTCAGGACGCAAGTCAGTCCGCCCATTCCCGCTCCGATTACAATTACATCGTAATTATTTTTAATCATTAAATTTATTTAAGGGTTAAATATTTATGTTCACGGTTGCAGTTTTTCGAGGACCAGCTTATTATTTTTCTGGTCAATCTTGAAATCAAAATGCCTTAAGAAAGACATCCCCAGCAGTCCGTCTACCGAAGAGACCTCTCGCGCCTCATCAACCAGTATTGCCGCATCTACATTTTCCACTTCTAAATTTTCCACCCTTAATTTACGAAGTATTATGTGCCTGGCTCCGGATTGCCTACCATCGGCAAGTATTATATCCATATCAGATTTGATATCAAGGGGGTCGATGCCTAATTCTTTGGCAAGGCCTTTCTTTAAGACAACCAATGAAGCCCCCGTATCAAGAATAAGCCTTACCTTTACTTTGCCGTTGATGATTGCGTTTATAATCATCCCCCGCTGGTCACGCATAAATTCAGTCTGCCTTGGTCCCGTACCTTCCATGCGCCCCTGGCCATCTGTCATGTTTTCTAGGCCGGCTTTATCACGCTCCCAATTCTGGCGGATCTCTTTTCTTATTGAATCCATAGATTTCGTAAACCAGGAGATCTCGTCTTTCTTAAATTTAACTACTCCCCCGCTTATTTCAACTTCAATAAAATCCCTGCCCTCTGTCTTTATTATGCCTTCCAGGTTAGGGCGGTTGTCTTTGAAGTAAATAGTATCTGCCTGCGCCTGTCCGAAACAGGATAAAATTGATAATAAAAATATGATCATCTTCAGAGTCTCAAATTTCTTCATGCCTTTTTCTTCCCTCTTAAGTTATATTTTACCATATCAAATAAAACGCCTCCACAAATTCTTGCGGAGGCAGATAGAAACGCCCGACAGTAAAAAAGCTATGGAATGTTTCGCCGTAACTGCGTATTCCTCCAACCCTCGTAATGATAACATATTATAGCTTTAACTCCTTATTGTCAATGAATTAGACAGTCCGGATGTTTATTGATGTTTAGTTTTATTTAGGGATGTTTCTGTATGGAATGGGCATATTTGGGGATAAGCGTAAGAATACGATTTGAAATTTTTGTCTTTATAGAGCACATTTTAATCCAATATATTTTATATTTCCGATATCGCTGAGTAGCATGCCCCCAATCAATGATACCGAGACCCACTTCCCGTTCTCTCATGCTTATTTCTGTCGCATCAAAAGCTCTATTCCCGAATTCTTTCGTTAACTCTAGCCATAACTTTCTCATCGAGTAATTGTAACATATATCATCAAGAATTATATATTTTGGTTTTAGCATATTAGCGTAAATATATAGGCACGGCTTTACATGTTCATATTCGTGTGCCGAATCAATAAACATTAAGTCGATATCCTTGTTGAAATGCGCTGTAACTTCCTTTACCACTTTTTTATTTAACGCATCTCCATGTATTCTTTTGATGTGGGGATACTTTTTAAAACCTTCTTCATTCGCATAAGTTATGTCCACTGTGACCAGTTTACTTTTCCCGAGGTCTTGACTATGTAATCCCCTGCTCAATGACATGATAGAGCCTCCCCAATTCGTTCCTATCTCCAATATATTGGTCAATCTTTGAGATCTAACAAGACCTGCAAGAAAAAAATAATACGGACATGGCGTATCGATAGAATCCACTTTCTGATGGGTAAATTCATAATCGCGGCTTCCATAATTACAGCCTGTTAAATCAATTTTTTTTCCTTCAAATATAGCTTGTTTACAAATATTCTCTAACATATACACGATTGCCTCTAAGGCATTAGCTGTACATCGTCCTTCTTGTGTTTTTCATTATATATCTTATTCCAATAATCACTGCTTTCGGTAATTATATCACAAGCAAACACTGCAGCTAAACGCTTCGTAGATTTCTTCGAAATCTCCTCGCAGCTGCAGGCATAAATTCGCAGACGCTGGTTGCCAGTATATAAAACAGCTACGGCTTACGTCGCTTTCGCTCCGTAAGCCGTCTGCTCATTTATGCCGAGGGAGGGAGTCCATCGTGCGTATTTCCCTAACCCCCGAGATTATAATACATTATATATTTAATGCTTTTATTGTCAATGAATTAAGGTGTCCGGATGTTTAGTTTTGTTTAGGTTTGTTACGGGATGTTTCTACATCAGATGGGCACGATTTGGGCACCAAATCAATCTCCCAATCGTGGACGAGATTAGCAACTGGCTGTATTCAGAAGAATCTAGGCTAATCTATGCGGAATTAAGCCCGAGCAGTTTATAGTCACTAAAAAGCGACTTCCACTGGTCTTTAGAGGTCACGGCGCATCCGGACAGTAAAACAAGGAGAACGATAAAACAGCGATCGAAGGTGTGGGTTACTTTCATATACTTTTCTTGAAGTCGCCGTTCTCATTATCGTTTAAAACACAAAGATGGATAATCTAAGATTTAACTGTATCTTATGTTGTTGTCTCTTTCTTTTTGTTCGCCAATAGGCTATCGATTACATCCCTTTGAGACGCTATGCCTACCAGTTTACCGTTGTCCATGATTGGCAGGTGCCTGAATTTCGAATTGCAAAGAATCTCGTATATTTTATCAAGCCCGTCTTTAAATTCGGCGGTAACTACCTGTTTAGTCATAAAATCTTTGGCCTTTGTAGCTTTTGAAGGCAGTTCATTTGCGGTTACGCGCCTTGCGATATCACGTTCGCTTACTATTCCGACTACCTGCTCTCCTCTCATAATTATTACGGCTCCGATATTATGCTCCTGCATGAGGCGCGCAATATCTAGTGCCGATGTGTCTTCATCGGCCACAATTACACCTCTTGAAAGTATCATATAAAAACCGCGAAACTTATTTTCCATACTCCCTCCTTTTGTTTTATTCTACTCCAAACAAAAACCCTCTGAAATATATTCTATCACAGAGGGTTAGGAAGTCAAACTCTCCGTAGTGGACTCGAACTTTTCTGAAATGGTAAGAAAGTTATACCTGGATCTTCAACGAACTCCTTCCTTTTCTCTCTCTTTTCTTTAACCAATCATCTATATCTTTCTCCTTGAATCTAACCCCATTAAGAAACTTATAATGCGGTATAAAGCCACAATGGGTCCACTCATAAATAGTGCTCCGGCTTATCTGAATTAATTCGCTTAATTGTTTAACAGTTAGCAGATTTTCCACTGGGTTAGATTTCCTTATTCTAAGGTGGGCGCAAATTGGGCACAAGAAGCGTTAGATTATTACCGGGAGATTGTAATTTATTGCAGAATAATAGGTTGGAAATTCTATAAATTTAAGTGCCGAGGGAGGGAATCGGACCCCCCACGCCGGCCTTTTCAGGGCCGCGCTCTACCACTGAGCTACCTCGGCAGTTCTATCTAATCCCTTCCGTAATCTTAACAAAGATATCCTGCGCTAAAGCTATATTCGGCAGATGGTATTTGCGCGCAGAAACCCTCACCCTGGTAGTGGACTGCGTCAATCTATCCAGCCTGATATACACACGGCTTGATTCCGCCTCCAATTCAATACGGCCCTTTATCGCATCCTCTGACTTTAACTTGCCGCGGATCCGGGCAACGGTGGTGGCTGAATTCCAAAGCACATCATAGGGCTTATCGGTCTCTCCCTGTATAGTATCCCTGCTTACCGCATAACCTCCTACCGCCCCTACCGCACCGCCGACAATGATTGCCGGAAGGCATCCCGAAATAACCATCATCAGCACGAGAAGAGAAAATAAAAAAGCCATCCCTTTCTTCATTTCAACTCCTTTTTGGAAAAAACTTTTATAAAACAAAATACAGTCAGCCAAAGTATAATACCCCAGGAAAACACCAAGAATATCCAACCGCCGATTTTCATACCGGCACCTGTTTTATTTTGCGTTTATAACGCCAGGCGATCTTCACCAGTAATGCCAAGGTCAAAAACATAAGCAATAATCCCAACCGCGTAGCTAAAATAAAGGGTTTATTTGCCGCAGCGATATTCTTCATGAAAATGACCGGGAGCCACTCCTGCCAAAGCCACATCCCTAATATAAAGAACAAAAATAATGGCGTGATATATTTAATGATGAATTTATAAATTTTGGGCACCCGCATATCCGCGCCCTTATGTATCTCATCCCAGGCCTTCTCCATGCCAAAAACCCAGGCAAAAAGAATGGCCTCGATAGTGCCAAAAAGCACCAGGCAAAAAGTCCCTCCCCAAAAGTCTAACTCATCGACCACCCCGTTCTTTAAAAAGAAGATGGCCGGTTGACATAGTATAAAGGAAACCACCGCAAATATCAAGACCGCTTTTTTGCGGTTAAGATTAAATTCGTCTTCCAGAAATGCCACTGCCGGCTGGGCAAGCGATATCGAAGAAGTGATGCCGGCTAAAAACAATAGGAAAAACCAGCTAAAACTAAATACCGCCGCCAGGGGCAGTTTATTCAAGACCAGGGGCATGGTGACAAAGCCTAAATTGAATACCCCGGATTTGGCGATGGACTGAATATTAACCGGCCCAAAAAAAACAAAGGCAGCCGGGATTACGATGCTGCCTCCTAAAATAACCTCTGCTAATTCATTGGTGCTGGAGGCGCTTAGACCGGAAAGTACCACATCATCGCCTTTTTTAAGATAACTGGCATAGGTAAGAATTACGCCTATCCCCACGCTTAAAGTAAAAAATATCTGCCCCGCTGCCTCCAGCCACACCTTGGCCGATTTAAGGGCGGAAAAATCCGGATTCCATAAGAACCCGAATCCGTTGGAAATGTTCCAGTTCGGCCTGGTTAAGTCCGGAGTGCCCAAAGTTATAACTCTGGCTAAGAGCAAAAAACCGAAAATAAATAACAGCGGCATTGCCCACTTGCAAAGTTTCTCGATGCCGCCCTTTATGCCGTAATAAATCACCCAGATATTTATCGCAAAGGTGAGCGCGAAGAAAAGATAGGCCCAGCCTAAGCCGCCAAAATACTGGTTTTTCTCTAATCCCTGAAATCCGCTTAAGAAACTCTGCATCGAGGCCTGATCCGCCAGTTTTCCGTATTTACCGATGACCGCAAAAAAACTATAGGCCAGCGTCCATGACTCAATATAAGTGTAATAAATAAAAATTACCAGCGGCCCGAATATTCCGATGACCCCGAAATATTTGATAAACCGGTTCTTCTGCCAGACGCTATGGAAGATGCCGGGGGCAGTGCCGTGTTCAAAGCCTCCTCCGTAACGGCCTAAAGTCCACTCGATCCACATCAGCGGAATACCTAAGAGGAACAAAGAAACAAAATAGGGGATCATAAAGGCGCCGCCGCCATTGGAGGCGGCTTTGGCGGGAAATCTTAAGAAATTACCCAAGCCGATCGCCGAGCCGGCTACGGCCATAATTATCCCTAGGCGCGAACCCCAGCTATCTCTCTTTTTTTCCGGCATATTGAGTACCTAATTGATTAAAATAATTATATCTACCGCTAAATGCTTTTGCAACTTTATTTCAATTCTTCAAAACGGAAAACAGCCTACCGGCAATTACTTCCTTGGCATAACTGCTGGGAGAGGAAACTTGCATCTCGGTGGTATTAGCGCCTATTTCTTTAAAAAATACGCCGATGGGCGTGGTATCGCTTTCGGAAAAGTAGACCGCGATCATATGCTTCTTGATATCCTGAACATAAATATACGAGCCGGCCCTTTTTAAAATCTCTATACTTTTAGTATAGGCGGTAAAATAATCGTGATTGACGGTCTTGGTGACGGCGGTCTTTCTATTGTCCTCCAAAATTTTTGTCGAGACCCCCGCCACGCACTTCGCGCCTTCTTTTAAAGTCGCGCAACCGCTCGTCAGAATGCCGAATATTAAAGCGCAAATGATAAATTTTAGCATGCTCATCTCCTTTACTCGTTAACCAGCTGTTTGATCTTATCGAGATTCTTACGCGCCTCTTCCTCTCCTCTTTTAACAAACTCCTCTGCCCGGTGCAGTTCCAGCCAATAAAGTCCGGAAGTGTCCGGATGCAAGACTACATCCGCCAACTGCGCCTCATTCTTAGCCACCTCTGACTGCAATATTTCCACACTGCTAAAGATAATCTCCAGTATATTATTCTTAAACATGCTTCTTACGTACTGGCCCAGGCTAAACCAGCTTTTTTTCTTTAAAGTCGCCGGGAGGCCGACTTTAAGCTCTTCTTTCAATTTATCGTATTGGCGCATGATATCGTCGCGCGAAGGCGTAACGTTGATGGCGATAATCTTCTTAACTCCCATTTTAAATAAAGGTTCCGTAGGCAGAGGGTTGATTATCCCTCCGTCAAAAAGCATCTCCTCTTTAAATTTAAAAGGCCTGAATACCCCCGGCATGGTGCAGCTGGCCATAATCGCATCCCTCAACAGCCCCTTATCTAAAACCCTCGGCTCTTTACGGCGCACGTCACTGGCGATTATTTTTAATGGTAGCTTTACGTCATGAAAAGTCTTATCGCCGAAATATTTTTTTAAGAAATTATAAAGTTTATTGCCCTTAATAAACCCCAGGAGCGGAAAGGTCAGGTCTACCATCGACCAGATGCTTCTTGGTTCCCGGAATTCCTTGGTAATCGCCAGGATCTCACCACTGTTTCTGCCGGTTGCCCAGAGGCTGGCGATTAAGGCACCGATACTTGAACCGGCAATCACGTCAATGGGGATTTTTTCCTCTTCGATTACTTTTAACACTCCGATATGGCATAAGCCATAGGCTACTCCCACTCCCAGGACCAACCCTACCTGACATTCACCGATCTGGCGCGCAATCCTTCTGATAACCTTGGCATATTCGCTATCCGGCTCCTCCAGCGCTAATCTGTCGCGGGAACCGAATTCTATTTTCGGTAAGGTAGCAAAGATATCCTGCCCCAGTAATTTTCTTTGTTCCTCATAGCCTATCTTTGCCAACTTATATTCATTGATGATAGCCTTGATTTTCTCCTGCTGAAAACGGAAATCCACCCGCATCCTCTCGATGAGATGATGGGTGCGCTTTAAATCCACTTCCTCCGGGCCGGTTAAAATATGGATCAAATCCGACTGGTTAAGGATACTGAAAATTATCCTGTTCATGGTCGCGGGAAGATCCAGGATAATATAGTGGTAATCATTCACCAGCCGGCTTAAGATTTCTAAGAGCCTGGCCACGGAAGATTCATCCTCTTCTTCGTAATTTAAGAAAATCAGGTCTAAGCCGAATTTGTCTTTTAAGGTAAACTCGTTTATTGAGGCGATGTTCACCGTCTGTGCCGATAAATCAAAAACCGGGTAGCCATCGGCAATTTCCAATTTGGCCGGAAGGCTGTGGGTCTTATCTTTGGAACAGATATCCAGGATTACGGTGGATTTATGCGTCTCTCCCTTCAAGGTCAAGGCCAGGTTAAGCGCATAGATAGTCTTTCCGGCGTGGGAATAAGAGCTGAATACGGAAACGATAGTGCTTTCGAAAATTGATTTCTCGTGGATATCCTTGCGTTTCAACCTGCGGGAGAGGGTCTGACTTAAATCAATGGCTAAGCGCGGGACTTTATGCAAGACAAAATCAAAGTCTTCCTTTTTGATCACTAAGAGCAGGCAGTCGTTGATAGCCTTGGCAGTGACGGAGTGCGGCTCTCCCGTAAGCAAAGAAATGATCCCGAAGTATTTTCCGCGGTGCAAATATTCTAAAATTACATCCTCGCCGTTTCGGTTGCGGGAATAAATCACTGCCCTTCCTAAAACAACGCAGTAAAAGGCATCCGCAGGAGAGCCTTCCTGATAAATGACATCCCCCTTTTTATACTCCAGGAGGATAGATTTCTCTTTGATGATATACTGCTCATCCGAAGATAGTGCGGAAAATAAAGGTATTTCTTTCAAAACTAGATCTTTATCGATAAGTTTCATCTAATCCAGGCCGTTATTTTTGCAGACTGCGGCGAATTTCCTGCCGCTTTCCCTGACGGTGCGTTTATAATCATTGTAATCCACCTCGACAATGCCGAAACGGGGCTTAAAAGCCTTATCCCATTCGTAGTTATCCAGCAGCGACCAGTAAAAATAGCCTCTGACGTCTGCGCCTTCCTGTACCGCGCGATGGATATTTTTAAGATGTTCGTATATATATTCCCAGCGCAGGCCGTCATCATCGGTACATATGCCGTTCTCTAAAATAAAAACCGGCAAGTGATACCTCTTAAGCGTCAAAATCAGCTGATAGAGGCCTTGCGGGTAGATATCCCAGCCGAGGGAATTTTTCTGGGCAGGATGATGGCCTTTTTTACATTCATCAACCAGCAGGTGGCGCAAGCCCCATTTTTCTACTTCTACCAGGCTGCGGGTATAATAGTTAAGGCCGATAAAATCCAGAGACCGCCAACTTTTTAATCTTGCGATGAGGGCGTGGTTAAACACCTGATTGCGCAGATACGCCCCGATACGGTTCTTCAGGGTAGGCTGACAGGGCAGAAAGGCCTGCATATTCTGGGCAATACCTACGAGAGGCAAGGCCAAATTTTTCTTTTTATAAATAGCGTGGATTAGTTTATAAGCCTTAAGGTGAGCAAGGGCTAAATTATTTTCTACCCGGCGCGATGCAGAGAAAGACCTTTTCTGCGGCGGCCAGGAGCCGTCGATGTAGCTAAAATATATATAAACCATCGGCTCATTGATGGTCACCCAATACTTTACTTTATCGGCTAAAACCTCCGCTACCTTTTCTACGTAACGCAGGAAATAGGAAACAGCCTTTTTATTCTGCCAGCCGCCTAATTTTGCCAGCCAGGCCGGATTAGTAAAGTGATGCAGGGTTACTACCGGCTCGATAGCGCGCTCTTTTAAAGCCAGAATGACATCCCGGTAGTGCTGCAGTTCTTTTTCCGAGAAATCAGCTTCTTGCGGCTCAATGCGGCTCCATTCGATAGATAAACGGTGGGCGTTGTGATTAAGATTTTTGGCTAAATCAAAATCTAAGGGATAAAGTTCGTAATGGCGGCAGGCAGCGCCGGAAGATTCCCTGCCGGTACGCCTCTCCCACTCCCACCAGTCGCTGTTAGTATTATTGCCTTCGACCTGATAGGCAGAAGTCGCCGCTCCCCAAAGGAAATTATCCGGAAACTTAAGCATAAATTGTATTATACAAGAAGGGACTGTCCCCGTCAAAGCTAATCTATAGTCTCCAAAGGGGACTGTCCCTGAATCGGCTTTAAGGGTCAGTCCCCTTACGCACAATCTTAGGGTCAGTCCCCTGCGGGGACAGACCCTTCAATTCGGCGGGGACAGACCCTGGTGTGGCTATTAACAAAAAATCCCAACAAAAATGTTGGGATTCCTTGTAAAACGACCGCCGATAAAGGCACGTCGAAACTGCTTTCATCGACCTCCTTCGGCAACCCAGCCACCGTAGCCGCCCGACACTATCCCTAGCGGCCTTAGGCCTGCGGTTTTGCGCCCCCGCTTTTCAGCGCACGCCACCCTATTTGGCGCGTCCGCCACGGTCTGTGACGGAGGTTTACCTTTATCGGCATTATAAAATATAGCATAAAAATCAGGGAATTTCAAATCTAAGGGGTAACTTTATACTGCCACCATAGAGAGCCCCTTTTTATCGGCAAGGCCGACGCTTAATTCTTGATCGATAAAAAGGGTTTTATTGGCTTCGATGGCCAGGCAGCGGGCGCCTATCTTGAGGAGGTTTTTGACGGTATTTAAACCTACTACGGGAATATCGAAACGCGGGTCCTGCTTGGGCTTGCTTACCTTTACCATTACAACATCCTTTCCGGCGACTCTTCCGGCGCGGCGGATAAGATTATCCGTACCTTCCAAAGCTTCCACCGCTACTACTGCCTTGTGCTTTACGGCAACGGTCTGGCCGATATCCAAATAGGCAATTTCCTTGGCAATGCCGCGGCCGAAATTTATATCCTCCCAATCTGACGCGCTAGGCTCTCTACGGGTTAAGGTACCGGCTTTAGGTAGAAAATCTTCCATAAAGGTGACGGAGGATAAAAGCTCAAACCCACCCTGTTCCAATTCCTTAGCTATGGCGCCAAATATGCTATCTGCCTTTTTATCCTGAATACTCTTTAAGATATTCTGGATCTCTTTATTTCTGATTACCTCTTTGCTGAATAGGCGGTGCGGGCTGATCTGGCCGGCCATCACAATTTTGCTGACGCCTTCCCGCTTAAAGAAATCGGACATCCGCGCAAATTCGCTTAAACCTATCCAGCATACCTTATCCACAATTTTCTTCAAGGCAGGCGAGGTATCCTGCCTGATAGCTACGGCAACCACAGAATAACCTTTATCCCTGGCGGCTTGGGCAAATAAAATGGGGAATCTTCTATTTCCGGCAATCAGACCTATTTTTTCCATCGCTTATTTCCGGCAGGAACGGCTTAAGCCTCTTTCCGAGGTTTTGGCAAAATTAACCAGATAGGAAACTTCTTCCGAGAGCGGCTTGATCTCTTTTCCTATTCTTTCCAGGGCATGTTTTATAGTTAAACCTTCGTTAAAGAGTATCATGAAAGCGCTGCTGAGCTGTTTCAGGGAATCTTTGGAGATATTATGGCGGCGCAAACCCACCAGGTTAACCCCGTAGACGCGGGCAGGATGGCCGTCGCAGGTAGAGAACGGCGGGATATCCTGGACTACTTTGGAACAGCCTCCGATAATAGAAAGTTTGCCCACCCTGACGAATTGATGTATGGCCACCAGCCCTCCGACTACCGCCTTATCCTCGATAGTGACGTGACCGGCAAGCGTGCCGTTATTGGCGATAATACAATTATTTCCTATTCTGCAATCATGGGCGACGTGCGAATAAGCCATAAAAAAATTTCCCTTTCCGACAATAGTCTTTCCGCCGTCTTCTGTCCCGGGATTAAAGGTACAATACTCGCGGATAATATTATTGTCCCCTATCTCTAAAAGGCTCTTTTCTCCCTTATATTTTAAATCCTGCGGCCGGCTGCCGATTACCGCGCCGGTAAAAATCTCACAGGATCCGCCGATTGTGGTATTGCCTTCAATAACACAATGGGCGCCTACCTTAGTCCGTGCGCCTATCGTGACATTATCGCCGATAATAGTATAAGGGCCGACACAGGCACTATCGGCCAATTTGGCTCCCTTTAAGATAATCGCAGTAGGATGGATATTTTTATTCATTTAGTCGGCTAAAACAAATTTGAGGTCCGCCTCAGCTACTATCTTGCCGTCTACCAGCGCCCGGGTATGTACCAGCCCGGTCCTGGGTTTAACCCTGACGGCATCCGCCTCCAGCACTAACTGGTCTCCCGGTAACACTGTTTTCCTGAATTTTACTTTATCCGCAGCCATAAAATAGGCGATCTTTCCCAGATTTTCGTGCGCAGAAAGCATCATTACGCCGCCTACCTGGGCCATGGCCTCGATAATCAAAACTCCGGGCATTACCGGCCTGCCGGGAAAATGCCCCTTAAAGAAATAATCGTTAATGGTCACGTTCTTGATGCCTACGGCGCGCTTGCCCTTTTCAAGAGATATAATTTTGTCTACGAAAAGAAACGGTTCACGGTGCGGGAGTATCTTGGTAATTTCCGAAACGCCTAATTCTGAGGCTCCCTGAAGGTGCCCGGCCGCGCTCACCCCTGCTGCGGCATACCTCTGCCTCTCTCGGTCTATCTTTTTGACTAGTTTTAAATTCAAAGAATGGCCGCTTTTTAAGGCAATCACATGGCCTTTAATCGGCTGGCCTAAAATATATAAATCTCCCAACAGGTCTACTATCTTATGGCGGATAAACTCGTCTTCGTAGCGCAATTTATTTTTGATTACTCCGCTCTTTCCTAAAACCAAGGTATTTTCGTAGTTTGCCCCCTGGCCGATACCCTGCTCCTGTAGCTGTTCTGCCTCTTCTTCCAGGCAAAAGGTGCGCGAAGGAGCGAGTTCATCCTTGAAGGTCTCGGGGGTAACGTCTATCTGCATAAACTCCGCCTTAAGCAAAGGGTGGTCGTAACTTAAGGTATAAGAAATCCGAAAATCATGCGCCGGAAGGATGACGATCGAGCCACCGTCTTCTTCCACGAAAATAGGCTCTCTGATCTGATAATAGCTGCGCGCCTTATCCTGCTCTTTAATCCCCGCCTCGTTTAAGGCCTCCAGGAAATTTAAACTGCTGCCGTCTAAGCCGGGGACCTCTTCGTTATTGATTTCGATATTAAGGTTATCTATCCTTAAGCCTGCCAACGCCGCCATGAGGTGCTCCACGGTATGTATTTCCACGCCGTCCTTTCCCAAAGAAGTACGCCGGGGGCTGCGCAATTGCGGGATTAAATTTTCTACCCCGGCCTTGACCAGAAGTTTGGGATTGATATCGCGGCGGATAAAATTAATACCGCTGTCCGCTTCTGCGGGCCGGAAAGTTACTGTAACCTCTTTAGCCGTATGCAGGCCAACGCCGCTTACGCTGGCTTCCTTTACGATTGTCCTCTGCCGGTCAGTATTCATTTTTTATTATTTAAACGCTTCTGGAGCTCCTCAATTTTCTTTTTCAGCTCGGCTATCGTCTGGTATAATCTGGGTAGATTCTGCACGCAGGCATTGACTTTGCGGGAAATCTCTGCGGGTTTGGCAGGATAGCCCCAGAAAACGGCTCCCGGGGGGATAGATTTATTGACTCCTGACTGCGCCATGACCACGGCATTATCGCCGATACTGATATGGCCGACAATACCAACCTGACCGGCTAAAATCACGCTTTTACCGACAGTGGTGCTACCGGATATGCCTACCTGGGCCACAACAATGGAGTTCTCACCGATTACTACATTATGGGCGATCTGCACCAGGTTATCTATTTTTGTGCCGCGGCCGATTACGGTTTTATCAAAACGTGCCCGGTCAATGGTTACGTTGGCGCCGATCTCCACATCGTCGCCTATCTCAACCGTCCCTACCTGAGGGATCTTATGGTGCAGGCCTTCCACTACCACAAAACCAAAGCCGTCAGAGCCGATGACTGTGCCGCTGTGAATAATCACCCGTTCGCCGATAGTGATATATTCGCGGATGGAAACATTGGCGTAAATTAAAGTGTCTTTGCCTATCCTAGTATTGTTACCGATGTAACAGCCCGGATATATTATGGTGTTGTCTCCTACGAAGGCGTTATCCCCGATGACTACGTAAGGCCCCGCTGCTACGTTACGGCCTAAATTTACGCCTTTCCCTAAGATAACCGTAGGGTGAATGCCTTGCGGATGTTTTGCTTCTGCAGGGGCGCCTAACGTAAATAGTAATTTAACGAAGGCTAAAGAGGGATTGTCCGTACGGATGAGCGGCTTGATATCCGTGGAGGTGTCGCGGGATACGATTACCGCCGAGGCAAGTGTTTTGGCAAGGAGCGGGAAATATTTAGGGTTTGCCAGAAAGGTAATATCGCCTGCGCGGGCTTCTTTTATTCCAGAGATGCCTTGAATAACTATTTTCTCATCGCCGACTACTTCGCCGCCAATGAGCTCGGCTATTTCTCTTAAGGTCTTTTGCACTTTCTTACTTTATTTCCTGGGCTTACTATTAAGAATAGCAATGACCTTATCCGTAGCATCCATCCCCTTAGGCTGGTAAACTAAAGTCGCGCCGTCAAAGATAAAGGTATAACCCTCTTTTTCCGCAAGTTGCGTTACGGCATCTTTGATATCTTTGGCTATCTCTATCTTTTTCTCAATGTATTCTTTGCGTAAGTCCGTTTGCTTCTGGCGCACAAACTCATCGAAGGCCTTGAGTTTCTCCTCAAATTCGTTCTTTTTTGCCGCCTTTTCTTTGTCACTTAATAGATTCAACTTATCCTGAAACTGTTTTACCTCCCCCGCCTTCTTCTCTATATCCGTATTATATGCGGCTTCTTTAGTTTCCAAAGCCTTGCTGTAATCTTTAGCCTTGGCATATTCCTTGGCTACCGAGTCTATGTTAACGTAGCCGAGCTTATCCGCGGCAAAGGCGCCTGTCGCCAGAACCATAACCCCAAAGACCAAACCCAAAAAACATACTGCTTGTTTCCTCATCTTTCTCCCCTCCTCAAGTTGGGCTTCATTTAGAAACCATGGCTCATACTAAAATGAAAACGGCCGGCCTTCCTTCTGGTTTCTCCCGGCTCCTTATTTAAAGGGATACCGTAATCCACCATAATCGGCCCGACCGGCGTCTTGATCCTCACCCCCACGCCAATACCGGTCTTTAAATCACTTAAATCTACATCCTTAAGGCGCCCCCAGACATTGCCCGTATCCACAAAAGCGGCTAACTTTAAAAAGTTAAAAAGCGGATAGATATATTCTATATTGCCCACAAACAGGGAATTGCCGCCTAAGGGGTCATAAGTTACCGGATCCACGGGCCCTAGCTTTCTTTCTTCATAACCTCTGACCGTAGAAGCGCCTCCGGCAAAGAAACGTTCATATATAGGTATGGAATCTGACTTTCCGTAATAGTTAGCTAAGCCTACCCTCCCTCTTATCTCCAGGGTAGAACCGCGAAAGAGCGGGAAATAATGCGAGGCCCGGCCAAAAAATTTCCAGAAATCCTTGTCCCCTCCCAAGGGGCCTCCGGCACCTTGCATTCCGGCGGTAAGAAGGTTGCCCCGGTGAGGCTCGAGTCTATTATCGCGGTCGTCGTAAGCAAGGTCCAGTTCCATGCTGCTGACATTATTGGTACCTGATTCTCTCTTTAAGTCATCGCTGGCAGCATCATCCACATTGCTGATCCTTATCTGGTCAAGACGGTACGATAAGTCTGCCCTGACGTATTCGGTTATCTCTTTTCCTAAACGCACATCTCCGCCGGTTACTTTTTCATCGTAGCCGTAACCGACATCTTCTTCCCTCTTATGCTCGCGCCTGTAGGCATCAAAACCTAAGGCAACCGGATAATCAAAAGCCCAGGGCTCGGTAAAACTAAATTCAAAACCGCTGGTTAAGGTTCCGAAGGAGGCGCGGAATTTCAAATCCTGCCCGCCGCCGGTAAAATAGGGGAAGTTCCTCCAGTCAAAATTATTCTGCTCGATCTGCACAAAACCGACGAACTGTTCCACCGTGCTGTAGCCGCCGCCGAAGCTGAAGGCACCGGTCTTAGCCTCCTTGACCTCCACCACTAAATCTTTCTTATTGGCTACGCCGGTTTCCTCGGTATCATAGCTTACCTCTTCAAAGAATGCCATATTCTGCAGCCTCTCTTTAGTACGCCTCAGCTTATTGCCGTCAAACTTATCCCCCGGTAGTATCCTTAATTCCCTGCGGATAACGATATCTTTGGTTTTGATATTGCCCCGTATCTTGATCTTATCTACATAGGCTACTTCATTTTCGGTGATGCTGTAGACTATATCGGTGCGGCCGGTATAGGTATTTAAGGAAGTGGTCTCCTGTACCTGCGCCATGATATAGCCGCGGTCAAAATATAGTCCCTGGACATTGGCGATATCCTGCTTCATCGCTTCATCGCTGAAGACTTTACCGGGCACGCATTCTTTAAGCGCAGGCAAAATTTCTTTTTCCGGGATATCCTTATTGCCTTTTATGCTGACATTGCCAACCAGGTATTTTTTGCCTTCCCTGATATTCACGGTAATATACAGCCACGGCCTCTTGGCATCGGAGGCGACTTCATAATCGACTTCGACATCCGCAAACCCTTCTCTGCGGTAAAAAGATTTTATGCGCTCGAGGTCCTCCCTGATCACTTCATCTTTCAAGACTCCGGCGTTAAAAAACCAGCCCTTCCTGGTCTTCATCAATTTTATGATCCTGATGCCGGGAAAACTTTTATTGCCCGCAATCTTAACGTCCTTTATCTTAATCCTCTTGCCTTCTACGATATTAAACTGGACCTTGGCTTTATTGGTCTGGTTGTTCGCCTCAACCTGATAATCTATCTTTACCTGGCTATAGCCTATTTTTTCATACATCTTCCCGATGATATGTATGTCCTCGGTGAGATTAGGATAATCCAAATACTGCGTCTCCTTGGATTTCAAGGCCTCTTTAATCTTTTCCTCTTTAACCAACAGGCGCTCTATGCCGGAAAAAGTGATCTTTTCGATAATCGGCCTTTCGGAAAGAGTGACGATGACCTTAACTCCGTTTTTATAATCTTCGGTGTCAATTTTTATATCGTTGAAATACCCCAGAAGATAAAGCCTCTTTAGGTCGTCGCTGATGATATTTTCCTGGTAAGCGCCGCCTATCTTTGTCTTCATCTTGGAAATTATGGTGTTGGCGCTGATATTCTTATTCCCTTTTATTTCTATGGCGGTAACGAACTTAAGGGGAGCCTCTTCTTTTCCGGCGCTGACTCTACCGGCGGCAGGGCCTGCGGACTCGCTGATAGCGGGGCTGTCTTGGGCAAGGGCCGGGCCGTTGAGGATTAAGGCGCTAAATAATACGGCCGGCAGAAAAAATTTCTTAAACATCTTTACTCGATCCTCGCTAAGTTCTCAAAACGCGTATATTCTTTGATAAAGGCCAGCTTTATCGAACCTACGGGGCCGTTACGCTGCTTGGCAATGATTACCTCGGTGGTACCCTGGTTATCCGGCGTAGGATTATAATAATCTTCTCTTAAGAGCAGGACTACGACATCCGCATCCTGCTCGATTGCCCCCGACTCCCTGAGGTCCGAAAGCTGCGGCCGGTGGTCAGTGCGCGATTCTACGGCCCGCGATAACTGGCTGATTGCCACTATCGGTACATTTAATTCCCTGGCCAGCGCTTTCAGGGAACGCGAAATATCGGAAATCTCCTGTTGCCTGTTCTCGGTATTACTGGCGCCGCGCATCAGCTGCATATAATCCAGAATAATCAGCTGTATATCCTGCTGCGCTTTTAAGCGGCGTGCCTTGGCGCGCAATTCCATCGCCGAGATAGCCGGGGCATCGTCTATAAAGATTGGCGCTTCCGAAAGTTTTCCGGCAGCGGCAGTCAGGCGCGGCCAGTCAGAAGAAGCAAGGTAGCCGGTCCTGACCTTATGCGCGTCTACTTTGGCGTGGGCGCAAAGCATCCTCTGCACCAACTGCTCCTTTGACATTTCCAGACTAAACATTGCTACGGGAATTTTTTCCACCGCTCCGGCATATTCCGCAATGCCTAAGGCAAAGGCGCTTTTGCCCATAGAGGGCCTGCCGGCAATGATAATCAAATCCGAAGGCTGCAGGCCGGCGGTCTTAATATCAAAATCAATGTAGCCGGTAGGAATACCGGTAACGTGCTCTTTCTTCTGGTAAAGCTTATCGATGGTATCGATAGAGTCCTGAATGATATCCTTAATATGGATGTAGCTGGTCTGCGGACTGCGCTCGCTTACCTCAAAGATCAGCCCCTCTGCCTTATCCACTACTTCATCGATGTCACCCTGGACCTCATAACACATCGCCACTATGCGCGTGGCATTATTAATCAACGTCCTTAAAATACCTTTTTCTTTAACGATGCTTACATAATGGCTGATATTGGCCGCGGTAGGAACGGTATTGGCCAGATTAGTCAAGTAACTGGCTCCGCCAACTTCGTCAAGCGTACCCCTTCTTTTTAATTCATCGGTTAAAGTGATCAGGTCTACCGCCCTATTGGAATTATATAGGTCCAGTATCGCCTCAAATATTTTTCTGTGTATGTCCTTATAGAAGTAATCCTTATTCAAAGATTCTACGGCAACACCCGTAGCCTCTTCATCAATAAGCATCGAGCCTAATACCGCCATCTCGGCTTCCAGATTCTGCGGGGAAAGTTTTTCTAAAGTGATCTCTGACATATTATTTCTTCACTACCCAGACTTTTATTTTTGCGGTGATTTCCGGATGCAGCTTTACCGGCACTTCGTATATACCTAAGGATTTTATCGGCTCCTCTAAATCGATAATTTCCTTCTTTATGTCGTAACCTTCATCTTTTAAGGCAACTGCTAAATCCTCCGGCCCGATGCTGCCGTAGAGCAACTCATCCTCATGCACTAAAACCGGGATGGTCAGGGAAAGCTCGGCTAATTTCTTATTGAGCTCCTCGGCCTCTTTTTTTGCTTTCTCCAGCTTGGCGGTTTTCTTTTGTTTTTCCTGTTCCAGCCGCTTAAGGTTACCCGCAGTTACCGGCACCGCCAGGCCGTTGGGTATAAGAAAATTAAGCGCAAAGCCGTCCTTTACCTTAACCACAGAACCGGCTTTTCCCAACCGTTCAACATCTTCTTTTAAAATCAGTTCCATTTTTTTAACCCTTTGATTATACGCGGCTATAAGGCAGTAACGCCAAGAACCTTGCCTTTTTAATTGCCTCAACCACTAACCTCTGATGTTTGGCGCAATTTCCTGAATGGCGCGAGGAGACAATCTTGCCTCTTTCTTTTATGAATACCTCAAGCCTTTTTGAGTCTTTATAATCTATCGCCTTGACTTTATCCACGCAAAAACGGCAGAATCTTTTTCTGGTTATAAATGCCTTATCGCGTTTTTTGACTGTTGTCTTAGCCTTAATTCTCATCTGGTTTTCCCTCGCTTTCCTGCCTGCCGGCAGGCAGGTCTTCCAACCAAGTTGTCTCTGTGGAAAGTTCCGGCACCTGTTCTTCGGCTTCCGGCGGATGCTCTGCCTTGGCCGGATGCGTTCCTGACCCTAAAAACTGCACCCGCTCCGCCCTCACCTCGATGGTATTGCGCTTCTGCCCGGAGCTATCCTCCCAGGAACGCGACTGCAGCCTCCCCTCAACGAGAACAGGGCTGCCTTTACGCAGATATTGGTTGCAGGTCTCTGCCTGCTTGTTCCAAACTACCGCGTTAATAAAACAGACTTCTTCTTTGAGCTCCTGGTTCCTGTCCTTGAACTTACGGTTCACTGCCAGGCGCAGGTTAACCACGGCCGTGCCCTGCGGGGTATAACGCAACTCCGGATCCTTGGTCAGATTACCGATCAGTAATACCTTGTTAAAACTCGCCATTGAAAGACCTCCTAAAAATACTTATTTTAACCTGCTGATCATAACCCTGAGGATATTTTCGTTGATCTGGTAAGCCGCTCTGATCTTTGCCACTGCTTCCGCCGGCAGAACAAAGCTTGCCAGGTAATACACCCCTTCCTGATGCCTCTTGATAGGAAAATGCAATCTCTTTTTTTCCGACCAGATGTCCGCAAGGGAGACCTTGCCGTTATTTTTGGTGATTGCCTCCTGTATCTGATTGAAAAGCACCTTTCTTTCGTCTTCCGATAACTCCGGCTTAATGATAAACATCGCTTCGTACCTATTCATCTTTTAGCTGCTCCTTCAATGAGCACATAACTTATGGAGTATTCTTTCTATACTCTCCGACATAAGTTATCTGTGCGAATTGAACCCCCCACCACTTTTGCTATAACTTACGCTATATTAAAAGTGGTGGGGGGTCGAATTCAGCCAACAAACTTACGTCACTGGCGTTCCGTAAGTTTGGGCTTCATTCGATTAAAAGTATTCATACACTCCTGGATGCCCCGGCTAACCCACATGCGGCAGCAATCAACCGCCTGCTCGATAATTTTCTGTACCTGTTTTTTCTCTCTCCCCCGGAAAGCGGAAAGCACGTAATCTGCGGCGGCAATCTCTCCTTCGGGCCTACCTATCCCTATGCGCAGCCTAGTAAAATCGCTGCTGTTTAAACCACCAATTACCGAGCCGAGGCCGCGGTGCCCGCCGGAGGAACCCCGGGGCCTGATCTTTATCCTTCCTAATTCCAAATCCAAATCATCACAGGCAACCAGCAGATTATGAAGTTGTATACGGTATCTGGCCGCCAACGGCCTTACGGCATTACCGGAGGAGTTCATAAAGGTAAGCGGCAGCGCCAACATTACCTTTTGGCCGGCAATCGTGCCGCAACCGTGCAAAGAACGGCCTTTATGATCCTTTTTCAGCGGGATTTTATGCAGTTTTGCTAACTGCCTGACCAGGGTAAAGCCTATATTATGCCTTGAATCTATATAATCCTCACCCGGATTACCCAACCCGACAATTAATTTCATATCCTAAGAAGTGCCGCTTACTTCTTTCCCTTTTCTTTTTCTTTTTCCTCTACCGCAGCCTCTCCCTCGGCAGGCACCTCTTTCTTCTCCTTGATTACTTCTGGTTCCTGCGTTTCTTCGCCTTCTGCTAGAGGGACAACGACCTCCTCAACTTTAATCGGAGCGGCTACGGATAAAACTATCGACTCAATAGGTGTAATGATCTTGATGTTAGAAGGAAAAATCATGTCCTTTACGCGTATACTATCGCCGATCTTTAAATTACTCACATCTACTTCTATTTCTTTGGGGATATCCGTAGGCAGACACTCCACCTCCACTTCCCAGAGTATATGCTCTAAAGAGCCGCCCTCCTGCTTGACCCCTGCCGGCTCTCCCTTGGCCACCACCGGCACATTAACCTTGATGGCTTTAGTCAGGGATACTTCGTTAAAATCTATGTGGATGATATCACCCTGCACCGGGTCATACTGTATCTCTTTAATCAGGCAGGGCCTGGCCTTTTGTTTCTTATCATCCTTAATTTTGAGGTTAATCACCGCATTTTCCAGGCGATGCTGGTGTATCACGCCCCAGACTTCTTTATGGGATAGTTTTATGGCCAGCGACTCCTTGCCTTCGGCATAAACTACCGCCAGAATAAAGCCCTCGTCCCTTATTTTTTTGGTCTTGCCCCTGCCAATCTCCTGCCTTGGCAACGCCTCTAAAAATATATCTTCCATGATATCTCTCCCTCTCCCTGCCTACCGGCAGGCAGGCTTTAATCGAATAGACTACTGACGGATTCCTCGTTGTGGATCCTTTTGATGGCCTCCCCTAAAAGGTTGGCTACCGAGAGGACCTTAATCCGGGGTATCTTCCTGGATTCATCCAGGGGTATGCTGTCGGTAATAATCAGTTCTTTCAAATCCTTGCATTCATCAATTCTGTCTATCGCCGAGCCGGATAATACTCCGTGGCTGATTGCCGCGTGCACGCTTTTTGCCCTGGCTTTTTTTAAGGCCTCGACGGCCTCGATCAAAGAACTGCCCGTAGCGATTAAATCATCGACAATAATCGCGTCTTTGCCTTCGACATCACCGAGTATATGCATTACCTCTGTCTTCTCAGGCGACACCCGTCTTTTGTCGATAATCGCCAGGTCCGCGGATAGCCTCTTGGCATAGGCACGCGCCATTTTTATCCCGCCTACATCCGGCGAAACCACTACGATGTTGTCAAGTTTCAATCCGGAAAAATAATCTATAAAAACACCCACGGCAAAAAGATGGTCTACCGGGATATCAAAAAAACCCTGAATCTGGCCGGCATGTAAATCCATGGTTAAAATCCTGTTGGCGCCGGCAGTGGTCAGGAGATTCGCCACCAATTTTGCGCTAATCGGAACCCGCGGCTGGTCCTTCCTGTCCTGACGGGCATAAGCAAAATAGGGTATCACCGCGGTGATGCGCTGAGCAGACGACCTCTTCATGGCGTCAATCATAATCAAAAGCTCCATTAAATTGTCGTTGCTGGGAGGACAGGTCGGCTGGACCACAAATACGTCTTTGCCGCGGACGTTTTCATTAATCTTAACCCTTATCTCCCCCTCGCTGAATCTTCCGACCATTGCCTCGGATAGCTTAATCTTCAGATACTTGCAGATATTTTTAGCTAATTCGGGATGGGCATTGCCGCTAAAAACATTTAATTTATCCATTTGGCTACCTCTTTTTTCTTAATAATTTCGCCGGTACCCCCACCACGACACTCTTGTCCGGCACGTTTTTATGCCTTAGTACTACCGATCCTGCGCCGGTTTCGGCATCCCTGCCGATGCACACCGGAGCAACCAATACCGTATCGGAACCTATAAAAGCCCTGTCTTTTATAATCGTCGAATACTTTCTTCTGCCGTCAAAATTGGCGGTGACCGTGCCGGCGCCGATATTGACCTGGCGGCCGATGCGGCTATCGCCAATATAACCAAAATGTTTTATGAGGGTTTTCGAGGAGAGGCTTGTCCGCGCAATCTCTAAGAAATTCCCTACCACTACCTCGTTTTCTATGCGGGTCCCTTCCCTTAAATGCACGAAGGGGCCGATAGAACAGCGTTTTCCGATTTTAACATTCTTTTCGATGACTGTAAAGGGATAAATCGCAGTATCCTGCCCTATCCTTACGCCGTAGCTGATAAAGGTAGAGACGGGGTCAGCTATGGTTACGCCCCGGAGCATGAACTCTTCGTTAATCCTTTGTTGTATGATGGAGGCGGCCTTGCTTAAATCTAGCCGCGAGTTGATGCCTTGTGCCTCGCGGGCGTCTGTGGTGCTTATGCTATCTATCAATAATCCCTTCTTATAAAAAATACCGACGACATCCGTAAGATAATATTCTTTTTTACGGTTATTAGCCCTGACTCCCTTAAGGGCCTCAGCGAGCCTATCCTTATTAAAGCAGGCGGTGCCGGCGTTTATCTCTTTGATGCCCTTCTGAAAATCATCCGCATCTTTCTCTTCGGCGATACCACAGATTGTGGCATACTTATCCCTCAGGATCCTGCCGTAACCGGACGGCTTATTCAGCTTTGCCGTCAGCAGCGTCGCATCCGAATTATTCTGCGCATGTTGTTTTAAAAGCCGGCTGAGCGTATCTTTCTGAAGCAGCGGATGGTCCGCATAAAGCACCAATACCGTGCCTTTAAAACCTTTCAACAGCGGCAGGGCCTCTTTTACGGCATCGGCAGTGCCTGCCAATTTCTTTTGTACGGCAATTTTAACTCCGTGCGGGATTACTTTCTTCACCCGGGCATGCTGATGCCCCAATACGGCAACTACCTTTTTTATCCTTAAGGCCTTGGCTAAATCCAAAACGTAAGACAGGACCGGCCTTCCGCATAAAGGATGCATCACCTTAGGCAGAGCGGACTTCATGCGCGTACTTTTACCCGCAGCCAAAATTATACAAGCGATATCTTTCTTCATCTTATATTGCATAATTGTTTTTTACGCTGGGACGCATGGATTCGAACCATGATAGCGAGACCCAAATTCTCGTGTCCTGCCGTTGGACGACATCCCAAAATAAATTTTCTATTGATGTGCTACCATTCCCGCGCGCATCTTTCTTGCCGCGGGATCCCGCCCGCTATCAAATAGCCTAGCGGGAACACTACCGGGCAGAGATCAACTCCTTAGGTCAAACTGTCCGCCTGCGAATAACTGCCGGGGCTCTTTTTTTTCTCCTGTTCGTAGGCCTCCAGGACCCTCTTCTGGAGATACTCCCTGAAGGATTGCGTGATAGGGTGCGCAATATCCTTATGCTCCGATTGGGTATTCGCGCCGGCCTCTTCGCCTATCGGACGGGGTGGTACCTGGGGCAGCTGCGTCCCGCACTGATTGCAATATTTGCTGCGCAAATCATTCTTAAAGTTACATTTCAGGCAGGGCTGCTTGATCTTTCGAGAAGGCATGGCGATGAATAAACCGCTTGCGCTCTCGATTACTTTTATGTTCCTGACCACAAAGGCATTGTCAAAGGTAACCGTGGCATATGCCTTTAATTTTTTATCCGGAGAATCCTTTAAGAATATCCTGACTTCCGTTATCTCCATAGACCCCTCCTTAAAGACGCCTTTAGGCTAAAAAGTCCTTACCGCCGAAACCAGGCATGAGCTATCCGCTGCTTTAAGCTTCCTGCTTAAAGATAAGGCCTCTTTTCTTGATGAAACAACAGCAAAAACTGCCGGACCGCTTCCGGACATCAAGATTGCTTTCGGGCCTAAATCCTCAAGCCTTTCTTTTATCTTCTTTGCCCCCGGATATGCCTTAAGCGTTATCTTTTCCAGGTCGTTGAAGAGTAATTGCGACAATAAAGTCAGAGCTCCGGTCTTAAGAGCGGAAGTCAATATTTTAACATCGTATTCAGGTATTGTCAATCCCGCTCTTTCTATTTTTTTAATATTGAGAAGGAGCGGGGTCCGCCGATTACTATCCCATTTTTTATATATTTCGGCGGTTAAAACCTCAACTCTGGGCACTGCCAAAACATGCCAAAGCCTTATTTTCTTAAGCATCGGCAGCAGCCTAATCTTTTGGCCTCTTCCTGAGCCTTCGGCGAACGGCTTTTCGTAAATAAAAAACGGTACGTCGCTTCCTAACTTTTCGCCCAGGGCAAGTAAGCTTCTTCTGGCCAAGCTCAAGCTCCAGAGTTTATTTAAACCCAAAAGCACGGAGGCAGCATTACTGGAACCTCCGCCTAAGCCCGCGCCGACAGGGATACGCTTGCGGATTTCAATCTCTGCTCCGTACTTAACCTTAAACGACTTCTGTAATAGCCTGGCGGCGGCAAAGGCAATATTTTTCTCACCCCCAGGAACCCGGGGGTTATTGCAGCGGATGATGATTTTTCCGTCGCGCCGTAAACGCAGAACTATAGTGTCGCAAAGGTTTATTCTTTCAAAAATAGTCTTTAAGTTGTGGTAGCCGTCTTTACGCTTACGCAGAATTTTCAAGTACAGGTTTAATTTGGCGGGAGAACGTAGGATCAATTGACTTTTACCTTAGGGCAGCAACGGTTAAAGCCGCTTTTTCTATATCAAGACTGGTAAGGCTGTATTCTTTCAGGAGCTCATCCGACTCTCCGGACTGGCCGAACCTGTTTTTTACGCCTACCCTCAGGACTTTCCTGGGGCAATTCTCTGCTACTATCTCGTCAATTGCAGAAGCCAAGCCTCCGGTTACCGTATGCTCCTCGCAGGCCACTATGCCGCGGGTAACACCGGCTATCCTGATTATAGCCGCGGTATCCAGCGGCCGGATAGTATGCATGTTGACTACGGTTGCCCGGATGCCTTTCCGGCTTAAGTTATCCGCGGCAAGAAGCGCCTGGCCGACCATGATCCCGCAGGCAATAATGGCTACATCCGGACCCTCCCTGATGATCTGGGCCTGGCCTAATTTGAAGCTACCCTTATTTTCTACGCTATCGACTTTCGGCCTCCCTAAGCGCACGTAAAATGGCCCGGGGTTTTCTGCGGCAGCCAGAATCGCATCGCGTGTCTGCGGCCCGTCGCAGGGAACCAGAATATTCATATTGGGGATGGCGCGCATCAGCGAAATATCTTCCAGCGCCTGATGGCTTGCCCCGTCCGGGCCAACGGTAATACCCGCATGCGTGGCTACTATCTTGACATTAAAATTACTGTAGGCAACGCTGTTCCTCACCTGATCCCAGGCGCGTCCGGTGGCAAACATAGCAAAGGTAGAAACAAAAACTGTCTTACCGCAACTGGCCAGCCCCGCAGCCGTAGCCACCATGTTCTGCTCCGCGACCCCGAAATTAAAGAACCTTCCCGGAAACTCTTTGGCAAAAAGGCTGGTGCGCGTTGAACCGGAAAGGTCCGCGTCCAAAACTACGATATCTTTGTCGCGTTTACCCAATTCAACTAAGGTCTTTCCGTAAACATCCCGCTGGTATAATGATTCTGCCATTTTATTATTCTAATTCCTTCAGCGCTTTTTCTGCTTCTTCTTTTGTGGGCGCGCGGCCGTGAAAATCCACCACATTCTCCATAAAAGAGACGCCCTTGCCTTTGACCGTATGCGCAATAATCACGGTAGGTTTTCCTTTTATG
>Ga0163200_1000116_pt1 | contig 36660 bp, 25 predicted proteins | sample PL_2010_200m_FD_113535 | JGI IMG/M metagenome (GOLD analysis project Ga0163200, IMG submission 113535) | Freshwater microbial communities from Powell Lake, British Columbia, Canada to study Microbial Dark Matter (Phase II) - PL_2010_200m | ecosystem: Environmental > Aquatic > Freshwater > Lake ... | reverse complement strand
CTTATTTTTAGAACGACACGGATTTATACTGATTTTAACGGATTTATACGGATTATTTACTAACACTGATTTAATTTTTAAATTATAGCACAGATTAAATTTTTTGTTAACACTGATTAATTAGACACGGATTAATACGGATTTCAACGGATTGATTAGACACGGATTTATACTGATTTCAACGGATTTATGCGGATAATTACTTTGTATAAATAAATCTTTTAATAGTTAATTTATTGGGTCCAAAGTTAATTAAAAATCCCAATTTATATTTTGAACCCTTCAAATAACCCCAGAATTGTTTTTCGTCCTCTTTTGTCAAAAACGGCTTTGATTTTAATTCGCAAATGATTTTATCGTCAATAACAATATCAGGAATATATTTCCCTATCTTTTCATTATTATAGATAATATCAATTTTTACTTGGCTACAAATGTTTAAATCACGCGCCGTTAATTCTTTAATTAAAGCTCTTTCAATAATTTTTTTTTAATGCCTCCGCCCAAACTATTATAAACACTAAAACAAGCGCCTCTTATTTTATAAGATTCTTCTTCATACAAAAGTTTAGATTCCGGCATTAATTTTATTATAGCGTATTTGTATTAATCCGTAAAATCAGTATATATCCGTGAAGCTTTAGCTTGTTTTAAATAATCCGTATCAATCCGCAATAATCCGTATAAATCAGTGAAATAAAAATCCCGCCGAAGCGGGATTTTTATTTGTCCGATTATGCGCTACCCGCCTTATCGGCGAGGCAAGTCGGAAAACCGGAATCAGAATGACTGATGTTAGGTCTTAGCGGTAACTGTTGATAATGCCGGAATGCCATCCACGCGCAAATCGGGAATAGTATCTGACAAATCGGAGTCGCTATTTCCGCTGTAACCAAGATCGGCCTCATCAGCATTGAACAAGATATTGCCTAACGCGCTAACCGAGAACTGGAAGGTGTCATTGTTAGCCACAGCCGCGGTGTTCCTGATTGTCAGGTATCTCCAACTGCCGCCGTCAATTTTCCTTTCAGCCGCCGAGAAAGTGGTTGTGGCAAAGCTGATAGTTGACGAAGCGCCGGTTGTGCCATCTATCGCAAGATAGCCATTACCATTCGCCGCGCCGGCGCCCCAACCCGAGGTATCGGATTGACCTCCTCCCATAGCTGAAGCGTAAATCTTGAAGTTTGTGGTCGTTGTGGCTGAACCGCCGTTTGTAAAGCTCATTGTAGAGCTCGACAAATAAATCGCGGCTGAACCATTGTTAGTGACTTTAAACACCGCAAGATTTTGGCCCGCCGAAGTACCAACCTGCGTGGCAGCTGTCGGCGAAACCGCTTCAATCTTCACGTTTTGCGGATTTACATAACTGATACCGCTTGAGGTGGCCGAACCGGTAACAGTACCGGCTAAAGCGCTAACTGAACCTTTAGAAACAATATCAGTCGTTGAAGCGACACTAAACTTGAAGTCATTTCCAAGAATAGCACCTAAACCTCCACTCGCAACATCCGCTTTCGCGTAAATTGTAACGCCTGTGGTCGGAACCGGAGCGGACAATAAGTTGTCCGAAGAAATGAACGTCACCGTACATGCCGTTCCCGTGCAAGCGTCAAACTGCGGAGCTGAAGCAAACGCGGTTGTCGCGCTTCCTTCATAAAGCTTGATATTCGTCAATGTGGTTGAAGACAAAGCCGTCGCCACCGAAGTCAATTTCAACGAGGTAACTTTCTGGGCTTCATATTGAGATGTCAATTTGAAAGCCAAATAAACGCCATTTGACGTACCCACGTTAATAATTTGGTTTGACGAAGGCGAAGCTCCAGAACCGGAAACTAACGAGAATATCAATTTACCCGAGGAAACAATGGTCATCGCTTGGCCACTGCCGGCAAAAGTGATATCAGAACCATTGGTCAACGAATTTCCCGTGGTGTAACCGGTTGCGGAAACCGCGCTGGTTGAAGACGCAACATGGAATTTTTGAGTTCCAGTATTGGCGCCATTAGTATCAGCCACAACATTCGCCTTCAAATGAAGGGTTACCGGAGTCGCTTTTGGAACGACTATCGGAGTTGAAAAGCTGAAAGTGACTGTCGCGCCGTTTACCGCCGTTGAAGCCGTTGTGGTCAACGCAGTTGTTTCGCTATCCTTGAACATCCGAAGGTTAGAAACATCCGTGAGAGCGGAACTGGTTGTAGTTCCTCCCAATGTGTTCGTCACTGTAATTGAGCTAACCTTAACGTCTTCTCCGCCCGATTGAGCGTTAAGCTGAATTTGGGCGAATTCGTAATCACTGGAGCCTACGACAACCGAATTGGCAATCGGGCTTGAAAGCGTTGTCACGACAATTTTCGCGGCTTGAACCGGAATGGTCAAACCGTCAGTCGTAGCAACCGCCAAGCCTGAATCACCATCGCTCAAGAGGTCATTTGAAGTGAGCCTCTTCGCAGAGGTTAAGTCAAACGCCTTAACTAGATAGGTGTCGCTGGCTGTAGCGCTTGAACTGATTGAACCCTCAATCGCAATCGTGCTGTCTTGGCCTGCGGTCAAAACAGGATATGAAGAAAGGTTAACCGTTGATGCCGAGCTTGTTGAAATGCTCGAAGCCGCAATGCTGTAGACAATCGCGTTGTTCACCTTAACGTAAATCGTTCCACTAAGAGCATGCGTGCTGCCCATTGAAATCCAGAACTTCACTTGGCGAAGTTCGTAGTTTTCACCAGTCGGTTTAACCGTGTATTTTGCCAAAACGATATTATTCGCTCCCGGAGTCACAGCCGAGCTCGGAGAATCCGTAGCTCTTTGTAAGGTGATACCTCCGGAACCGATTGTCGTCTGGTTCCACTGATTGCCTATCGGGAAACTTTCATCGTGCCCGCCAGTAACTTTCGTCGGGATAATTGATACTCCGGTAGTCGCGCCACGAATATCAAGGTCGTAATCGTTGTAGGTTACGAGTTTGATGGTTTTCGTGGTTCCACCAGCAATTTTCGCCTTAATGGTAAAGTTCTTTGTGAGGCCTTTATCAATAAAGTACGGAGTGGCCGGAGTGAATGTTACGTATTGTCCGGAGGGCTGGGCTGTCGCCACAATCGTTCCGGCGTTATCTTCCAATGTTACGTCTTTGTAGTCAGCCGCAGCAGCATTGCCGTAGTTGTACAAAGCCCAGCTGTAAAGATAAACACCTTCTTTGCTGGAAGTTTCCGCCAATTGGAATTTGGTGATTTCTTGAGAGCTGGCCGGGTCAACGTTCAATGTTGAAGAACCGGTTGACGTAAGAACGTCCAATGTAACGATCGCCAATGAAGAGCTACCGTCAACGATGTTCATCGTCGCGCCAGTTAACGGGAATGTTCCCGAAAATGTGGCGTTTGAAGCGATAGCACTCGCCGAAGCGATGCTAAAGTTCAAAGTTCCGCTGTAAGCGCCCGCGAGAAGATTGAAGCGAACCGTTGCGGTTCCGCTCGTTCCCGCTTTCACCACAATCGGGTCTGAAGTCATGGTAATTGTGATGGTGTTGTCCGCGTTAATGGACGTTACCACTTGGCCATGACGAACTCCCGCGGAATCAATAATGTCAACGCCGTTCAAATTGGTGTTAGCCACAAAACCGCTCTTTTGGAGAGTGATTGCTGTGATGCTTACATCGCTTGAACCAGCAGTGAACGCAACTTTCAAACCTGCGTTGAAAGCTGTTCCGCTACCGAGAGTTTTGGCTGCCGGGCTATCTGAAGCCAAAGCAACCGATAAAGCGGCTCCGACCGGGGGTGTTGTTGTCCCACCAGTTGTTCCGCCTGTCGTTGAACCTCCTGTCGCAGCAACCGACGCCACATAGGCGCGGGTTTTGGTTCCGAAATATCCGGCGGTCGGAGAAATTCCGACAGCAGCTTGATATTTCGCCAAAGCGGCCTTGGTCAAAGAACCGAAGGTCGTGGTTTCATTACCGGATGAACCTGCACCCGAAGACGCTACTTTATAACCCTTGGAGTTCAAAAATTGCTGCAAAGCTTTAACATCGTCTCCTTTTGAACCCATGGTGAGGTCACGGGTAAAATTATAGGAAGCGGTTGTCGTTCCTTGCGTGCTCGACAATTGCAATTGCAATGCCGTAATTTGAGCCAAGAGCGAGGCGATTTGCGCCTGCAGGTCGTCAACAGTGGCAGCCGAAAGCGGCAAAACCATAGCTGATCCAGAAAGCGTTATCACCGTGGCCAATGAAAGGCCAATCGATGAAATCTTTCTTAATGTATTACTCATTTATTTGTTTTTGTTATCCGCATAAATCAGCCGTATCGGCATTAATCAGTGTGGTTAAATCATAGAAATTTTCCAAGACTTAACACTGATATATGCTGATTTTTACTGATATATGCTGATTTCGACTAAAATTTTAATTAATTGTTTTTCGGAAAAGTTATCATTTTGCCAAATCGACCTGCTGCCCCACACGCTCCGAGAAATTTTGGAACGAGCATCAGCGTTTATTCGCCAGAGGCGAATCAGCCTCTAGCTGATATCGACATAAGCGCCTGGTGCCGGCAAGCTTGGTAAAAAGACAACCGTAGTATCTTAAAAAATTTAAAAATCAAATATCAAATATCAAAATTTTTATGCAGTCCATCCGTATAAATCCGCCTAAATCCGTATTAATCAGCGGTATTTTAAAAATAAAAAACTCGCTTTTTGAGCGAGACCGTTTGTGAACAATGACCCTTAACTATTGACTATGACAACGTAAAAATGGACGTCAAAAGTCATCGTCAATTGTCATTGTTTAGATTGGGCCTCACTCCAAACCTAAACCTTAAATTTTATTCAGCTTACAGCATTTAAATCTAAACGTTTCGTCCGAATATGTCAAACTTCTGTTTTTACCTGTCTTTACCTATATAACGAATGAAATAGCCTTTTGTTACCTAAGCAATCCGAAAATTACGCATCCGAATAATCCGAACAAATCCGAAAAATATACAAAAAACGTCTTTCGGATACATTCGTAGATTCGCCTGCCTGCCGGTAGGCAGGGATGAATTCGCCCGCCTCGCGTCGACTCGCGAGTCGAGGCGGGTAGTTTGGGATTGCTATAGGGACCAGCCCCGTAGTAGACCGAGCGCCTTAACACCCTTACACTTTCTTCAAACCGATATAATTAAAGGCTAAAACATAGATTACCAATAAAATATCAAATTTAAGCAGTGGTGTTGTAGAAAGCGATGCGCTCGGCTCACTACAGGGACCAGCTTGAAGCGCCGAAAATCGCCAGTGCCAACACTATAAAAACCGTTATATTTCTCAAAATCAACCGCCTGTCTATGGAGCCGGAAAGATGACCTGAAACAAAATCTTGAAAAATCAAAACAATCAGCAAAGTTAACGCTCCGGCGTTTAAAAAATTTATTGGCAAAAAACTCAACGCCCAAACAATTTGTAAAACCAAAAAAGAAACGGACCAGGCAAATAAATTATTTTTTTGCGCGCCCGGACTTTCACTTGAAACATTCAAAAATTCCTTAAAAAGGAAAAGGAAGACGAAAAACGCCGACAGATATTTCACGAAAAAGAAAGCGTTTGTTTTATCCGACCAAAAAAACAGGGAAAAAATCGCGAAAACCAAAACGCCGTTCAAGAAACAATAAATCGGCCGGCGGTTTATAAAAATCAAATTTTTCAACCCCAAAAGAACGAAAAAAATCGCCAAATAAGCCAGCGAAACGATTAAAAACCAGCCCGAATCCAAAAATTGGCGCAGAAAAGCGGGAAAAAGCAAAATCATCAGAAAAGAAGCCAGAAATTGACGCGAATTAACGTTCGGGACAAAGTAAAAATAGCATCCCGCCAAAACGAAAACAGCTATAAAAAACCACTTGCCCGTTGCCAGAGCAAGAAAAAGCAAAATTCCCAAAACGACGCTTTTAACCCCGTATGACAACGGCGATTGAAATTTCTGTCTTAATTCCTTAATTTTATGAATCAGCTTCATTATTTTAGAAAACAAACTTGTTCAATAAACTGTGAGAAATTATATTAAACATATCGCCGTTGCTCTACGGGGTTTAACCCCGTAGTGATCCGAGCGCAATGCCCTTTGCGACGCTATTAACTTATTTTAATTATCCTCAAATTTTTTATATTTCTCTAAATATCAGTTTCAGAAAAAAATGGCTGGGCGTCGCCGCGCTCGGTCTACTATCGGGGTTAAACGCCAACGGCAATATTGAGCCCCTTAGACCCGCCAAAGCCGATTTTAATTTTTTTAGCATTTTTTAGATCTCCCCTAATTATTCTGTCGGCTAATTTATCCAATACCAATTTTTGAATCAGCCGTTTTATCGGCCGGGCGCCGTATTCCGGGTCGAATCCTTCTTCGGCGATATGTTTTTTCAATGAAGCGTCAAAAGAAATATTTATGTTTTTCTTTAACAGCCTTTGTTTCACGATTTCAAGCTGAATGTCTACGATTTTTTCTATTTCTTTTGGAGTCAACGAGTTAAAAATAATTATTTCGTCCAAGCGGTTCAAAAACTCCGGGCGAAAAGTTTCCTTTAAATCTTCCGTCACTTTTTCTTTGAAAAGCTCCGCTTTTTCGGCACTCTCACTTTTAGCTTTTTCGGAAGATTCCGACATATCAAAACCCAACCGCGAAATTTCTTTGAAATATTCGCTGCCAACGTTTGAAGTCATAATAATTATTGAATTTTTGAAATTGACGACTTTACCCTTGCCGTCGGTGAGCCGGCCGTTATCCAAAACCTGGAGCAAAATGTTAAACACTTCCGGATGCGCTTTTTCTATCTCGTCGAAAAGAATCAGACTATACGGCCTGTGGCGGACAATTTCAGTCAATTGGCCTCCTTCTTCATGGCCCACGTATCCGGGTGGAGAACCGATTAAACGGCTGGTTGAATGCCTTTCCATATATTCCGACATATCGATGCGGATAAGCGCTTTTTCATCGTTAAACATAAAATCCGCCAAGCTTTTGGCAAGCTCGGTTTTTCCCACTCCTGTCGGACCCAGAAACATAAACGAACCGAGCGGTTTATCTTCGTCCGACAACCCGGCGCGGGCGCGGCGCAAAGCGCTGGCAATCGCTTCAACCGCTTCTTTTTGGCCAACTACTCTTTCGCCCAAAACATCTTCAATGCGAGAAAGTTTTTCCATTTCCGACTCAAGCATTTTGGAAACCGGCACGCCTGTCCAGCGCGAAACAACTGCCGCGATATCTTCTTCGTCAACCACCTCCCTAATAAATTTATCGCTTGCTTGCCTCGCCGAAGCCTTGGCGGAGGCGGGCCGTTTTTCATTCGTCAAATATTTTTTCTCAAACGCTTTAAATTCTTTTTCCGCCTGCGGAAGCTCGCCATAAAGTATCTTCGCCACTTTTTCCAAATTCCCCTCGCGTTCGGCAAGCTCGGCTTCCCTTCTTAAATCTTCAACCCTTTTTCGCAAGTTATGAGTCTGTTCGGAAGAAATTTTTTCGGCGTGCCATTTGGCGGAAAGCTCGTCGTTTTTATCCTTAAGCTTGGCAAGTTCTTTTTCTATTTCTTTAAGCCTTTTCTTGCTTTTTTCCCCTTCCTCGGAAGCCAAAGCCTGTTTTTCTATTTCAAACTTTGTAATTTCGCGGCGCATTTTTCCTATTTCCGCCGGAATACTTTCGCTTTCCAAACGCCGCGCTGAAGCGGCCTCGTCTATTAAATCAACTGCCTTATCGGGCAAAAATCTGTCAGTAATATAACGGCTTGAAAGATTGACCGCCGAAATAATCGCTTCGTCGGAAATTCTGACGCCATGATGAATTTCATATTTTTCTTTAAGGCCGCGTAAAATTGAAATACTATCTTCCACCGAAGGCTCCTCAACCATAATCGGCTGAAATCTGCGCTCCAAGGCCGCGTCTTTTTCAATATATCGTTGATATTCTCTTATTGTCGTCGCGCCAATTGCCCGAAGCTCGCCGCGCGCCAAAGCCGGCTTCAATAAATTTGAAGCGTCAACCGTTCCTTCGGCGGCGCCGGCGCCGACTATCATATGAACTTCATCTATGAAAAGAATATATCTGCCCGCGGAGTTTTGGATTTCTTTTATGAAAGCCTTCAAACGGTCTTCAAATTCTCCGCGGAATTTCGTGCCCGCTATTAGAGAACCCAAATCAAGCATTATTATTTCTTTGCCCTTCAGAGTTTCAGGCACTTCGCCGGAAATAATCCTTTGCGCCAGGCCTTCAACCACGGCCGTTTTCCCCACACCGGGCTCGCCTATAAGTACCGGATTATTTTTCGTCCGGCGGCTTAAAACCTGAATTACTCTGCACAACTCTTCTTCCCTGCCGATAACCGGGTCAAGCTTGTTTTGCTTCGCCTGGTCGTTTAAATTGACGGCGTATTTTTCCAAAACTTGAAATTTCGATTCGGGAGTTTCATCAGTTATTCTTGTTGAACCGCGAAGCGCCGCCAAAATTCTTAAAATTATTTCTCTGCGTAATCCGAATTCTTCCAAAATTTTTCCCGCCGGAGACGGACTTTCCAAAACCGCCAAAAGCAAATGTTCGCAAGAAATAAATTCGTCTTTTTGGACCGCGGCGATTTTCGCCGATTTATCCAAAACTTGCATCAATTCCTGCGAAAGATAAAGTTGCGCCACTCCTCCTCCGCCCGCCATTATTTTCGGCTCGGCAATAAACGCTTCTTCCAGCCGGCGTGACAAGACGTCCAAATTGATTCCCGCCCTCATCAAAATCGGCCTCACAAGCGAACCGTCGTCCATAATTAAAGAAGCTAAAAGATGAACGGCTTTAAATTCGCCGTGGCTTTCTTTGGCGGCGATTTCCTGAGCGTTTTGCAACGCTTCCTGGGCTTTAATTGTAAATTTTTGAAAATTCATACGCTTCGCTTTATCAGCTAATTACTAATTTTAATACTAATATACTAATACGCTGTTCCCATTAGTATATTAGTAAGTGATTAGCTATTAGTTGATGGCTATAAATTACTTGGCCGTTCTTCCAGTACCACCTTAATTTCCATTTCCTTCTCATCTCTCAATACTTTCAACGTAATGGTATCGCCGACGCTGTATTTTTGCAACAATGAATTTAAAGAGTTGTTCTGGGTTATTTTTTCTCCGTTTACTTCGATAATTACGTCTTCCGCTTTTATCCCGGCTTTTTCGGCAGGCGAATCTTTAAGCACTGCCGAGCCGTCAGAACTTCCGCGCACTAAAACTCCATTTTCAACCGATAATTTTTCTTTTTTTGCCAAATCGGAATCTATAACCAAATAACGCACGCCCAAATAAGGCGAAACTATCCTGCCAGTGCTTTTAACCGATTCTATGGCTTTCTTTACTTGGTTTATCGGAATGGAAAAACCTATACTTTGCGCGCCTGAAACCATAGCAACATTCACGCCAATAACCTCGCCTTTCAAATTCAAAAGTGGGCCGCCGGAATTGCCTTCATTTATGGCGGCATCCGTTTGGATTAAATCTTCAAGTTTTTCCGTCCCTATGCCCGAACCCGAAGCGGTGACACTGCGCGACAAACCGGAAATAACGCCCGCTGAAACCGTGTTTCTGAATTCGCCCAAGGCGTTGCCTATGGCTATGGCGGTTTGCCCGAGTTTCAATCCGCCTGAATCCCCCAAATTTACAACCGGCAGATTATCCGCCGAAATTTTTATGATGGCGATGTCACGATTCGGGTCTCTCGCCAAAACATTAGCGTCGTATTTTTTGCCATCGTTGGTTAAAACGGTGTACGAAGCGGTTTCGTCATAAACAACGTGCTTATTCGTCACAATCAAGCCGTCGGAAGAAACAATAAATCCCGAACCGCCACCGATTTCCTGAAGTTTGGTCCCCTTTTGGCAAGACTTATAAAATTGCATGTTTTGGCCGCCGAAAAATTGTTGAATCTCGGGCGGCATATCGGTGAAAGGACTATAAGGGCACTGCTCTATAACCGGCAAATTTTTGGAAATGGTGATTGAAATAACCGCCGGCGAAGTTTGTTCAATCGCTTTAATCACGGTTTGCTCGTAGTCAATGGTCGGAGAATAAATCTGCGCTTGCCCGCCATTGGCAGACGGCAATGTTGAACTAGCCGGCGAAGCCGAAGGAATAAACGGCCTTACGTATTGATCGTATAAATCGCTAAAAAATCCCGCCCGGGCCGGCTGGCTTGAAACAAGCGACCCGAAAACACCGCCAATTAAAGCGACAAAGACAATGAAAATAATAATTTTTTTATTATTCATACCAGGTAGTAGAAACTCGACTGCGCAAAATAAAGCGAGCCGAATAATTCTTATTTAATTTAATATATTCTTATCATAATAACGACCTTATAATTTGTTTGGATATTTATTTTGCCAGGCGAGCTTACGTCGAGTTTTCACTACCTGGCATATTTTATTAAGTTTAAAATTAATACAATAAACCTTTAAAGTAAATTTCAAATAAAAGTTTAACAAATTATCCAAAATCGTCAACCAGGCAGTAGAACTTCGGCTGGTCCCGACAAAGTCGGGACAAAAAACAAAGTCTGCCGAAGTTTCACTGCCTGGTCAACACACAATAATATATAATTAAACGACTTGCGATGTCGTTAATTTATTTTCTATAAGCCGATTTTATGGGCCGGGGTTCCGGTTTCTGAAAAAGATTTTATATTTTCTAAATCTGTATCCAAAATTCTCCGCAAAGCCTCGCCTGTATTAAAAGCGTTGTGCGGAGTAACAATGACGTTCGGCATGTCTATTAAAACATGATTCTGGATTACTGTTTTTAAATTATGCTCTTCGGGATGGCCGTACAAAACAAGCTCTTTTTCATCGGAAATCGCGCCTTCTTCCTCCAAAACATCAAGCCCTGCTCCGCCCAAAATCCCTTCATTCAAGCCTTTAATCAACGCTTCCGATTCAACCACGGCTCCGCGTGAAGTATTTATCAAAATCGCGCCTTTTTTTATTTTATTTATGTTTTGGGAATTTATCAGATGATTTGTTGATTCAATGTTCGGCACATGTAAGGAAATAATGTCCGAGGTCGCCAACAATTCTTCAAAAAGAACATATTTGAATCCCGCTTCTTTTGCGAAATTTTCATCGGGCTTAACATCGGAAGCCACAATATTCATTTCAAATCCTTTGGCGATTTTTATCATATGACGCCCGATTCTGCCCGTTCCCACAACGCCGATTGTTTTGCCCGCCAAATCAAAACCACGCAAACCAACAAGTGAAAAACTGCAGGTTTCTTTCAAACGGTCGGCAGCCTCGTAAATTTTCCGGCTCAAAGTCAAAATCAGGCCGAAAGCGAATTCGGCGACGGTGTTGTCGCCATAGCCAGGGACGTAAGCCACAGAAATGTTTTTTTCTTTCGCGGCTTTCAAATCAATATGGTCAAAGCCCGTTGAGCGGGTAGTGATTAATTTAAGATTAGGAAAAGCGTTTATCACTTCCTCTCTTACGCTTGAGCCAACAAAAATAGAGATAATTTCAAAATCTCTTTGCTCGGGCAAATTGTCTTTATTTAATTTTTCTTGAGAAAAGAATAAATCAAAACCGGGCAGCAAATTTTTGATATAATCCGCTTCCCAATCTTCAATTTCAAAAAATCCAAGTTTCATTTATAAGGCAATCCAAATTTACGAATTCATCCGAATTTTCGAATGGCTACGAATATTTTTGTAGTTATTCGGATTTGTTTGTAGATTCGGATTATTATTTTCGGATTGATATTATTTTTTCGCCTTTATTATTTCATCAACCAAGCCGTATTCTTTGGCTTCCACTGCCGTGAGCCAAAAATCGCGGTCGGTGTCTTTTTCTATTTTGGAGAGAGGCTGGCCGGTGTGCTTGGAAAGAATTACATTAAGCCTGTCTTTTATTTTAATTATGTGCTTCGCCGTAATTTCAATTTCAATCGCCGGCGCCATTCCTTCGCCTCCGCCCATTACCTGGTGAATAAGCATTTCAGAATTCGGCAAAGTAAATCTTTTTCCTTTTTTCCCGGCTGCCAAAAGCACCGCGCCCATTGAAGCGGCGATGCCGATGCAAATTGTTGAAACGTCTGGTTTGATAGTTTGCATTGTGTCATAAATCGCGAGACCGGCAGTTACCGAACCGCCCGGAGTGTTAATGTAAACCTTAATATCTTTTTTCGGGTCTTCGTGCTCCAAAAAAAGAAGTTGGGCGATAATGGCGTTCGCCATTCCGTCGCTGATTGCTCCACCAATCAAAACTATCCGCTCTTTAAGAAGACGTGAATAAATATCATAGACGCGTTCGCCGGAACTCGTTTTTTCTATGACCGTCGGAATTAAATATTCGTTGTTTTCCATGATAAACCGATCCCAATCTACAAATTCATACGAATCTACAAACACGTTCGAATAAAAGCTATTCGTAGCCATTCGAAAATTCGGATGAATTCGCAGTTTCGGATTGCTTTTATTATAAATCTATTTAAGGAATTTCACAATCAAGAGAGCAACGATGTTGATGACTTTAATCAAAGGGTTAATTGCCGGGCCGGCGGTATCTTTATAAGGGTCGCCAACCATGTCTCCGGTAACCGCCGCTTTGTGCGCTTCCGAACCCTTGCCGCCGAAATTTCCATCTTCAATATATTTTTTGGCATTGTCCCACGCGGCTCCGCCCGAAGTCATTGAAATTGCCAAAAAAAATCCCGAAATAATGGAACCGATAAGGAATCCCCCCAGCGCTTTAGCGCCCAATAAGAAACCGACCAAAATAACGGATAAAACCGGAATCAATGCCGGTAATATCATTTCTTTTAACGCCGCTTTTGTAACAATATCTACTGCCGCCCCATAATCCGGCTTTGCCGTGCCTTCCATAATTCCTTTAATTTCCCTAAATTGCCTGCGCACTTCCTGAACTACCGCGCTCGCGCTTTTACCAACGGCCTTCATCGCGATTGAAGCAAAAATGTAAGGAACCGCCGCTCCCAAAAACAACCCCACCAAAACCATCGGATCGTCCAATGTGAATTTTATCGTTGAACTAACGTTTTTAGTGTAACTTGAGAAAAGCACCAAGGCTGCCAATCCCGCCGAAGCGATGGCATAGCCCTTGGTAACCGCCTTGGTAGTATTTCCCACCGCGTCCAAAGCATCGGTAATTTGCCTCACTTCTTTTGACTGATTTGTCATTTCCGAAATTCCGCCAGCGTTGTCGGTTATCGGACCAAATGAATCTATCGCCACGATGATTCCGGCAACCGAAAGCATTGCCATTGCCGAAATCGCTATGCCGTAAAGTCCGACAACGTTATAGCTCAAAAGCACAGCTGCCCCGATTATCAAAATCGGCGCCAATGTCGCTTCCATCCCAACTGAAAGTCCCATAATAATATTTGTTCCGTGCCCAGAAGACGAAGCTTCTGCTATTGATTTAACCGGCCGATATTTTTTAGCGGTGTAATAGTCTGTAACTAAAACCATAAACGCTGTAACCAAAAGCCCTATCAAAGAACACAAGAAAACGTTCCATGAATTTTCTTTGAAGAAAGTATTCGCCACGTAGTAAAAGAAAATTCCCGAGATTATAATCGCCGAAAACAATCCCTTATAGAGCGCGAACATTATGTTTGTTTTATTTTCCCCGAGCTTCACAAACAAACTGCCGATGATTGAAGCGATAATAGCCGAAGAGCCGAGAGCCAAAGGTAAATAAACTCCGGTCGTTCCCAAAATCGCGAACCCCAAAAGCATCGCCGCTATCAAAGTGATAGCGTAAGTTTCAAAAAGGTCGGCCGCCATTCCGGCGCAATCGCCCACGTTGTCTCCCACCGCATCGGCTATGACACCCGGATTTCTCGGGTCATCTTCCGGAATTCCGGCTTCAACCTTGCCAACTAAATCAGTGCCGACATCGGCGGCTTTAGTATAAATGCCTCCGCCTAATCGCGCGAAAACCGAAATCAAACTCGCGCCAAACCCCAAACTTATCAAAACACTAACGTCTTTAGTCAAAAAATAAAATAAACCAACCGCCAATAAAGCCAACGCCACAACCAAAAATCCGGTAACTGAACCGGCTTTAAAAGCCAAAGAGAGCGCTTGCGGCAATCCTGTTTTCGCCGCTTCGGTCGTTTTGGCGTTTGAACGAACCGCTATATTCATTCCGATATAGCCCGCCACCGCAGAAGCCAAAGCACCCGTCAAAAATCCCAAAACTGAAAGCCAGCCGAAAGCGAAATAGAGCGCGATTGAAATCAAGACCGCGACAATGGCAACTGTTTTATATTGCCTGTTAAGATAGGCTTTTGCCCCCAAACGAATCGCCAAAGAAATTTCTTTCATTTTCGCATCACCCTCGGGCTGTTTTTTTAGCCAGAAAATAATATAAAGGCTGTATAAAATTGCGACCGCTATCGGAACAAACGTAAAATAATAAATGTTCATTTGTTAATTTTTAATTTCTAATTTTAAATTTTGAAAGAATGTTACAATGACCGAATTTTAAAACTTTTTAAAATTAAATCATTCAAAATTATTTCGAAATTCGAAATTGAAAATTTGAAATTTAATTCCTCGACTTAATTATTCTTCGCTCGGTTTTTCTTCTTTAACTTTTTCCGCTTCTCCGGCTTGCCCTTCAACGCTCAATTTTTGAGGATCAAATTGGACAACATCTGGTCGTGAATCGGAACGAACGTCTATTTTCCAACCGGTAAGCTTGGCCGCCAGCCGAACGTTCTGACCGCCTTTGCCTATCGCCAAACTCAATTGGTCTTCGGGCACCATTACCCGCGCTTCCCTTCTCGGCAAAATTTCGACCGAAACCACTTTCGCCGGAGACAAAGAAGCCGCGATAAATTTATCAGGCGCTTCCGACCAACCGATAATGTCTATTTTTTCGTTTCCCAATTCATTTGTAACCGCCATAACCCGTGTGCCGCGCTGGCCCACCAAAGAACCGATCGGGTCCACGCCCTCGGCTTTTGAGCCGGCGGCGATTTTCGTACGGCTTCCCGCTTCGCGAGCCACCGCCTTAATCTCAACTAATTCATCGTGAATTTCCGGAACTTCCATTTCAAAAAGTTTTGAAATGAATTTCGGATGACTGCGCGAAAGAATCAAGCCCGGCACTCTTGTTTCGTCTTGAACCGCCAAAAGATAAAAACGCAGTCTTTCGCCGATTCTGTAATGCTCGCCAGGAATGGATTCCGTGTAAAACATAATTCCGCTCGCTCTGCCTAAATCAACGTAAACGCTTCCGCGTTCAACCCTTTGAACCGTTCCGCTCACTATTTCGCCTTCTTTGCCGATGTATTCTTTTTTTACCGAGTCTCTTTCAATTTCCCTTATTTTTTGCAAAATAACCTGTTTGGCGGCCTGCGAAGCGATTCTGCCAAAATCCGATTCGTCCTCTAATGCAAATTCAAGCTCGTCGTCGACTTTAACGCCGGATTTTATTTCTTTCGCTTCTTTCAGCCAAATGTGTCTGTCGGGATTGTAAACAGGCAAAAGCTCTTCTTCGAATTCAACTCTTTCTTTTTCAACTTCTCCTTCCGCAAGCTCTTCTTTTACGCGAACCGAATTCCCATCAACCACAAGTTTAACCTGCGAAAATTTCATATCGCCGGTTTTAGGATTTAATTTACATTTAATAAGCTCGCCTTTTTTGCGGTATTCTTTTCTATAAGCCGCGGCGAGAGCCGCTTCAATGGCGCCGAAAATCGCTCCGGCATCTATTCCTTTTTCTTGGGCAATCGTCTCAATCGCCCGATTCAAAGCTTTTAAATCAAGCATATTGTATAAAAATAATCCTAATTTACAAATTTATCCGAATTTACGAATACCTAGAAATATAGTCATTCGTATTTATTTTGTAGATTCGGATGAATTCGTAGTTTCGGATCGCCTTATAATAATAGATAAAAGAATAAAAAGTGTCAAATATATAGAAAATAAAACAGGGGCATCCGGAAATCAATTCCGAACGCCCCCCCGCCCGTGAATGGTGACTACTTTGTCTGCGCATAATCTTTTACCTCCTCGATTCTATCGAGTTTGAAACCAGACGGCGCCACCCTCTCTGCTAACCTCTCAATTTCCTCCTTCGGCATTCCGATAGGAATTTTTGCCACTGAAGTTGGCACCTTCGGTAACCGCTGCACAAAAGCTTCCGCAAATGGGTTAACGACTGCGTCCGAATCCTCCTTGTAAATCGCCTTCCATAATTGCCACATCGCATTCACCCCTTTCTAAAATTGGTAAGTTGCTTTTATAGTAATAATTACCATACCGCCTAATACCCACACAATGTCATAGAATCTTTATCCTGTCAACAATTTTCTTGCGTGAACGCGACTCGTCAACTATAATTGAGTTATTATGAAATTTGTCCACCTGCATACCCACAGCCATTACTCCTTGCTCGACGGCTTGGCAAAAATTGACGACATCATAGACCGCACCAAAGAATTGGGAATGAAAGCCGTCGCCCTCACCGACCACGGAAACCTTTACGGCGCGATTGAATTTTACAAAAAAGCCGTTAAAGCCGATGTGAAGCCGATTTTGGGAGTTGAAACTTATGTCGCTCCCCGTTCGAGATTTGAAAAGGAAAATAAAATAGACGACCAATATTCTCACTTGATTCTGCTTTGCGAAAATAACACCGGCTGGAAAAATTTAATCCAGCTTGTCACAAAATCTTATCTTGAAGGATTTTATTACAAGCCCCGCGTGGACAAAGAAATTTTAAAACAGCACAGCGAAGGGCTCATCGCGCTTTCGGCCTGCGTTGCCGGAGAAATTTCGCAACTCATTTTAAACCGAAGCCTTGAAGAAGCCGAAAAAGCGGTGCGAGAATACCAGGAAATTTTCGGCAAGGAAAATTTTTTCCTTGAAATCGGCTACCATCCGAATTTTGCCGATGCTGAAAAAGCAAACATCGGATTGAAAAAACTTTCCGAAATAACCGACGCTCCGCTCGTGGCAACCCAAGACATCCACTATATGAAGCCTGAAGATGCCGAATACCATGATATTCTTTTGGCGGTTCAAACGGGTAACAAAACTTCCGACGACGACAGACTCACATTGAAAGCCGACGACTTTTCTATGCGCTCGCAAGAAGATATGATGGAATTTTTCAAAGACACTCCAGAAGCGATTGAAAATACGGTTAAAATCGCCGAAAGGTGCGAAGTTAGCATCACACTGAATAAAATTCTTCTTCCCACTTTCCAGTTGCCCGAAGGCGAAACTTCTTCCATTGAATACCTTAAAAAATTGGCGAACGAAAGGCTGCCAGACCGCTTTGAAGTCGCCGACGCGAAAATCACCGAGCGTTTGGATTATGAGCTCGGCGTCATAGAAAAAACCGGGTTCGCCGATTACTTTCTCATCGTGCAAGACTTTGTGAACTGGGCGAAAGAAAGAGGCATAGTAGTTGGTCCGGGCAGAGGCTCGGCCGCCGGCAGCTTAGTTTCGTATGTCTTGGGAATCACTGACTTGGATCCGCTGAAATACGATTTGCTTTTTGAAAGATTTTTGAATCCCGATAGAATTTCAATGCCGGATATCGACATGGACTTTACCGACGTTCGTCGCGACGAAGTTTTCGCTTACATTCGCGAAAAATACGGCGAAGACAAAGTCGCCCAAATAATTACTTTCGGAACGATGGCCGCCCGCGCTGCGATTCGCGACGCCGGCCGCGCTTTGGGAATGCCCTATTCTCTTTGCGACCAATTATCAAAAATGATTCCGTTCAACCCTACCCAGGGAATGAAATTCGGCTGGCTCGATAAATCGCTTCAAAAAGTCGCCGAGTTTAAAGAAATTTATGAAACGAATCCCGATGCCAAAAAAATAATTGACGCGGCAAGGCACTTGGAAGGCGTTGCCCGTCATGCTTCGGTTCATGCATGCGGAATAGTTATCAGCAAAGACACGTTAACGGATTTCGTTCCACTCCAAAGAGCTCCCCAAGACCCGAACATCATCATCACTCAATTTGAAATGCACAGCATTGAAGACTTGGGGTTGTTGAAAATTGACTTGCTCGGGCTGAAAAATCTCACCATCATAGAAGAAAGCATTAGGCTCATAAAAGAAATCAGCGGCGACGAGGTGAATATTTTCAAACTGCCGTTAGACGACAAAAAAGTTTTCAAGCTTCTCCAAGAAGGAGACACAACCGGAGTTTTTCAATTGGAATCAAGCGGAATGCGTCGGTATCTTAAAGAACTTAAGCCCAATGAATTTGAAGACATCATTGCCATGGTGGCGCTTTACCGCCCGGGCCCGATAGAGCTTATTCCCTCTTTTGTTAACCGCAAACACGGCAAAGAAAAAGTGAGTTATCTTCATCCCAAACTTGAGCCGATTTTAGAAAGCACCTACGGCATCGGAATCTACCAAGAACAAATGATGAAAATAGCGCAAGAGCTTGGCGGATTCACGCTCGCCGAAGCCGATACTTTGCGTAAAGCCATCGGCAAGAAAATAAAATCGCTGCTGGACGCCCAGAAAGAAAAATTTATAGAGGGCGAAATCAACAACGGCATAGATAAAAAAATCGCCGAAGAAATCTGGAATCTTTTCCCGCCTTTCGCGCGCTACGGTTTCAATAAATCGCACGCCGCCTGCTACGCCTTAATCGCCTACCGCACCGCCTACCTCAAAGCCTATTGGCCGATTGAATTTATGACCGCTCTTTTAAACTCCGACTCGGGCGACACCGACAGAATCTCTTTCTTGATGTCCGAGGCGCAGAAAAAAGAAATCAAAATCCTTTCGCCCAACGTCAATAGCAGTTTCGCCAATTTCGCTCCCGAAGAAAAAAACATCCGCTTCGGGCTTTTAGCGATTAAAAACGTGGGCGCCGCCATCGTGGAAGCGATTATAGAAGAACGCCAGCGCGGCGGCCCTTTTCAAAATATGACCGACTTTCTCACCCGCGTCCGGCACAGAGATTTAAATAAAAAATCACTGGAGAGCATGATAAAGGTTGGAGTGTTCGATTCATTCGGAATGGACAGGGGCGTTTTATTGGCGAATCTTGATAATATTCTTGCTTTCTGCCAAAATATTAAAAAGTCTCAAAATTCTTCGCAGACGGGACTTTTCGGAAATAATTACCATAGCCCGGCGCTTTTTGAAAAAAATAGAGAGGGGCAAACCGCGTTGCCGAAAGACAAGCTCGCGTGGGAAAGAGAACTGCTCGGTCTTTATGTTTCGGGCCATCCGCTAAGCGCCTACCTTGAAAAGCTTAAAAAATTCAACCCGACGCCGATTAAAAAAATATTGGCGGAAAAAGAAGGTTCAAACGGCGACATCGCCCAAATCGCCGGAGTGATTTTGAATGTTCATCGAATTGTCAGTAAACTCGGCCAACAAATTTTGTTCGTAACAGTGGAAGATTTAAACGGTTCCATTGAAATAATAGTTTTCTCGGACACCTTGGCGAAAAATCCGGCCATCTGGCGCGATAATAACGTTATCGTCGCCAACGGCAAAATTTCATGGCGCAACGGCGAACCGAAATTTATTTGCCAACAAGCGATAGAGCTATAAATAAAAAATTGTAAATGGTAAATAATAAACAAAAAAAACAATCCATTGAAAACATCAGACATTCATTGTCTCATCTTTTAGCCGCTGCCGTTTTGGAAAAATTTCCCAAAGCTAAACTGGGAATCGGACCTGCTATTGAGAATGGATTTTATTATGATTTCGGCGACATAAAAATCAGCGACGCCGATTTGCCTGAATTGGAGAAAAAAATTCGTGAATTAATCAAACAAAACTTAAAATTCAAAAAGGGAACAATTTCTTTCGCCGAAACGAAAAAACTTTTTACTGGTCAGCCCTATAAATTGGAACTCGCAAAGGAGCTCAATAAAAATAAAGAAAAAATATCCGTTTATCAAAGCGGTGATTTTATAGATTTGTGCGCGGGGCCACACGTGGCTTCCTCCTCCGAAATTAATCCCGACGCTTTCAAACTCACAAAACTCGCCGGCGCTTATTGGCGGGGCGACGAGAAAAACAAAATGCTTACCCGCGTCTACGGCGTTGCTTTTGAAACCAAAAAAGGGCTTGAAGACTATCTTAAAATGCTTGAAATCGCCGAGAAATGCGACCACCGTGTTTTGGGCGAAAAACTTAATTTGTTTATGTTTGACGAAGAAATCGGCAAAGGGCTCCCGCTTTGGCTTCCAAACGGCTATTTTGTCCTAGTAAGGCTTGAAAATTTCATGCGTGAGCTTGAAGAAAAAAACGGCTACAAACACGTGCTCACTCCGATTTTGGCGAAAGAAGATTTATACAAAAAATCCGGTCATTTGACGCACTACAAAGACGACATGTACGCTCCGATTGAAATTGAAAATGAAAGATACTATTTGAAACCGATGAACTGCCCGCATCATCACTCCATTTATAAAAGAAGTAAGCACAGCTATCGTGAACTCCCCTTGCGGCTCGCTGAATTCGGCAACGTTCACCGTTATGAGCGCTCGGGCGTGCTTTCCGGGCTCATCCGCGTCCGCGGCTTCACCCAAAACGATTCTCACATCTACACCGACGAAACCAATCTTGAAAAAGAAATCACCGATATCATTAAATCAATACCAGAAATTTACGATATCTTCGGAATAAAAAATTATTGGTTCCGTTTGTCTTTGCCCGATTTTAAAAATAAAGAAAAATACGGCGACATCAAAAACAAAAAGATGTGGGAACAAGGTTCGGACATCCTCAAAAAAGCTCTTAAAAATTCCGGCCATAAATTCGTTGAAGCCGCCGGCGAAGCCACTTTCTATGGGCCAAAAATAGATATCCAAACGAAAAACATTTACGGCAAAGAAGACAGCCTTTCAACCGTCCAAGTTGATTATTATTCCGCTTCAAGATTTAACCTTTATTACACCGATAAAGACAACAAAGAAAAGCCCGCAATAATAATCCACCGCGCCATAATGGGTTCATTTGACAGATTTATGGCGTTTCTTATTGAAAAAACCTGCGGCAATCTGCCGCTGTGGCTCTCCCCTGTTCAGGCCGTGATTTTACCAATCGGCGAAAAACAGAATTCCTATGCCGAAAAAATTCTCGGCGAACTAAAAAAAGAAAATATCAGGGCTGAAATTCCTGATTCAAACGAAACTTTGGGAAAAAGAATTCGCGAAGCCGAGCTCAAAAAAACCCCTTATATTTTGGTTGTTGGCGACAAAGAAATTGCCGCGAATTCCGTTTCAATCCGCCAAAGAGGCAAAGGAGATTTAGGCGCGCTGAAATTGGAAAAACTTATTGAAAAGCTTAAGAAAGAAATTTCCGAAAAAACTATTTAAATAAATTGCAGAGGAAACAAATACCCGCTCTCTTGCAAGAGAGCGGGTATTTTTAATTAAAAATAAAAACCTTATAAAAGGTTTGAAAAATAGGGATGGTGGAGCACCCCTTGAAACGAATGCTCCACCAAACTCTGGAATCGAGAACCGGTCTACACGGCGCGGGAGTCGTGACCGATCCTGACCATCGTTGCCGTGTTCGCCGCCGTCTGCTGAGCTGCCTTCAGCGTGACGTTCGCTGCATTCAGGTCGACGTGAGCGAAAATCGTCCCTGCCGCGTTGTGGTGCAAATGCGTTCCCATAATCGTCTCCTTCCATTCGGTGAAATTGGACAACTACCGACCTCCAGTGGGTCGGATTAAAAACTTATAAAATTAATGACCTAATTAAATAATAAAATAATCTTAAATTAATTTCAAGTCTAAAATGTGGATAACTCATTCCGCAAGTTATTTTCAAAAAGACGCTATCTCCAATAAAAAAAATCCCGTCGTAAAACAGGAATAAAAATTGGGGTGGCGGGGCATCTCCTAAAAGATGAGATGTCCCCGCCAGTAAAGGGATCCGCGATGTTCATCGCCAGAAGCGTCAGCTGTGCGTAGCCAACGTAAAACACACGAATGTGTGTCCTGGCCAGAATTCCCGAGTTTATGAAAAATAAATAACGGTTCCGCAAAAAACAAACATCTGCTCAAAGTTCAAAATCCTCCCTTCCTAAAATATGCTAGTCTAATGACCAGCTTACAAAACTATGTGCAATTTTCAACGAACTGGTAGTATTGTAAATCAAACCCCGACCGATTTCAATACCTCAAAAAGTGTATAATATAATAACAATGATTAATAACCCGTTAAAACCCAAAATTGTCGTTATTTTAGGCCCAACGGCCTCTGGAAAGTCGGATTTAGCGGTTAAATTAGCTAAAAAGCTATCCGCCCATGGCGGAGGCGAAGTAATTTCCGCTGATTCACGGCAAGTTTATCGCGGCATGAACATCGGCAGCGGCAAAGTCCCTCGCGATAAAGTTTCAAGTTTCAAGCTTCAAGCTTCAAGTTATTTTTATAAGGGCATTCTCCATCATCTTTTAGATGTGGCTTCCCCGAAATGCACATTCACTGTTTCTCAATACCAAAAACTCGCCGGAAAAACTATCAAAGAAATTACCCGGAAAGGCAAAATCCCGATAATCTGCGGCGGCACCGGTTTTTACATTGACGCTCTTATTTATAATTACAAACTGCCCGAAGTTCCGCCCCAGCCGAAATTAAGGAAAGAGCTTGAAAAAAAATCCTGCGAAGAGCTTTTCAAACAGCTTAAAAAATTAGACCCAGCCAGAGCGAAAAACATAGACAAATTTAACAAACGCCGATTGATAAGAGCTTTAGAAATCGTTTTAACCACCAAAAAACCCGTCCCGATTTTGTCTACTTTCCCGCGGGAAAGTAGACAAAATTATGATGTTTTATTTATCGGCATTAAAAAACCGCAAGAAGAATTGAAAAAATTAATTGCCAAACGCCTAAAAAAACGCCTTAAACAAGGGATGCTTAAAGAAGTGGAAAGTCTCCACAAGCAAAGCGTTTCGTGGAAAAAACTGGAAAGTTTCGGCTTGGAATACCGGTGGCTCGCCAGATATCTGCAAAATAAAGTCGGCTACGCCGAAATGGTTTCGCTTCTTCAAAAAGATATAGAACATTACGCCAAACGCCAAATGACGTGGTTTAGAAAAAACAAAAACATCAACTGGATTGAAAACTACGAACAGGCGGAAAAATTAATCAATAATTTCCTTTAAGATTTTTTTGAGAATTTCCGGATTCCCCTTGCCTTTTAATTTTGCCATCGCCTGGCCGATTAAGAATTGCAAAGCTGTTTCTTTGCCTTTTTTATAATTTGAAACCGCTTCCGGATTTTCTTTAACAATTTCTTCAAGCGCCGGCTTTAATTCATTCTCGCCTGAAATTTGTTTTAAGCCTTTTTCCTCAATAATTTTATTCGGGTCCAAGCCGGTTAAATACATTTCTTTTAAAATATCCTTTGCTAAACGGCTGGACAAATCGCCTTTGATAATTAAAACAAGCAAATCGGCGAAGTTTTCAGGCGTGATTTTCAATTCACTGAACGCTATCTTTTGTTCGCTCATCAAACCCTTAATGTCGCTTGTTAAATAATTGAAAAATAGCTGGATATTTTCCCCGCGCAAATTCGCGCCAAGCCCGCCGGAGTCAGCGTCAAATTCCGAAACCGATTCCTCAAAAAATTTCGCCAAATTCCTATCTTCAATCAAAGCTTCCGCCTGACTTTCCGAAAGCCCATATTCTTTCATAAATCTTTTTCTCTTCGCAACCGGCAATTCGGGAATTTCAACTTTCAAAGTTTCCAAATCAAATTCCTTCAAATTCATCGGCGGCAAATCAGGCTCCGGGAAATATCTATAATCATGCGATTCTTCTTTCAAGCGCTGGGAAACCGTGCGTTTTTTAACGTCGTCCCACCCTCGCGTCTCCTGAACTATTTTCTCGCCTTTTTCCAAAAGTTCAGATTGCCTTTCGATTTCATATTTTATGGATTCCTCCACCGACCGGAAAGAATTAAGATTTTTAATTTCCACTTTCGTGCCAAATACTCGCGAATTTTCACTAATCTGCCCACTAATCTCACGAATTTCATTTGTGTTATTCGTGCCAAAATTCGTGCGCATTAGCGAAATGTTAACCTCAACACGCATTTGCCCCTTTTCCATATCCGCGTTTGAAATTTCCAAATGCCGCAAAATGAGCTGAAGTTCTTTAGCAAATTTAATCGCTTCTTCTCCACTTTTAATATCAGGCTCCGTGACAAGCTCCATTAATGGCACGCCCGCGCGATTAAAATCAACCAGGCTATACAATGACTTTTGACCATGACTATGACCTTTATTTTTTTTGTCATCGTCATTGTTATTGTCATCGTGCGTTAAACGCGCCGTATCTTCTTCTAAATGAACTCTGGTAATGCGCACGCCGTTCAATTCTCCGCCTATGACAAGCGGCTTATCAAATTGCGATATCTGATAGCCTTTCGGCAAATCGGGATAAAAATAATTTTTTCGGTCAAATTTTGACGTTTCGGGAAGTTTACCGTTTAAAGCCATCCCCAATTTTAAAACCGCTTCAACCGCCTTTTTATTTATAGTTGGAAGGGTGCCTGGATGCCCCATACAAACATGGCAAATATTCACGTTTGGATGCTTTTCTTCGGGGTCGTTTAAACAGCCGCAAAACATTTTTGTTTTGGTTTTAAGCTCAGTATGAATTTCTAGGCCTATTGTCAGTTCGTACATACCCAGTAACACTACTTCAACTTAATCACGATAAACCGTGATTGGACTGAAATGATGTTTTTTATTTAATCTTTTACCCGGCAACCTGCCTCATTTCTTACTTTTTCAAAAGTAAGACATTGAAGTAGCGTTACTGGGCATAATAATTAATTTAATTCTAACAAATTTTCTTTAATATCATCAGCAACCTCCACGACACTTTTTTCTCCATCAATTATTTTAATATCCGAAAATCGCTTGCTTAAAATTTCGTATGTTTGCCAAACTTTCTTTAATTTCTCGTTCTCTTCAAAAAACTCCCTTTTGCCACGATTTTCATCAATCCTTTTAACACAAATTTCAGCATTAACTTTTAAAAGAAAGGTTATATCGGGTTTCAAAAAATCTTCGTTTATTTTAATTAACCAGTCAATATTCGAACCCAACGAACCGTAAGCCATTGTTGAATAGAAATACCTGTCAGAAATCACCCATTGCCCTTTTTCAATCGCCGGCTTAATTATTTTTTCCAAATGTTCGCTTCTATCGGCGCAAAAAAGCAATTGGAGAGCGGCAGGACTCGCTGAAATTTCTTTCTTTAATACTTGACGAATTAAAACTCCTATCGGTGGCTCATTGGTCGGCTCTTTTGTCAAAAGAACTGAAATATTTTTTTCTTTTTCCAAATAATCTTTCAACAGTTGCGCTTGCGTGCTTTGCCCCGAACCGTCAAGCCCTTCAAAAACTATAAATTTTCCTTTTGTTCCCATCAATTTTATAGTAGCAAAAAGGGGAGGCATGCGCCACCCCTTTCGGTAATAAATTCAAAATCACAGTTAACTTGTTAAACCTTATTTCTTTTTCATTCTGTCGCCGTAGCCACAGCCGTCAATTTCAGGGCACTTCCCGTAAATGACACATTGCGGCTGGACAAAACCGTCGAAGATAGGCGCGACCCTTTTTATTTCTTGGGCCATTCTCCAAGCTACGCGGCGAATTTCCAGTTGTGCCTTCTTGCACGTTCTTTTGCCGATTGCGTGAATAGCATTCCAGCCATTCACGTGTATCCAATCCCAGACGACCAGGGAATGAGGCACAACGCCTACGGCCTCGCTCTCGGGAATTCCAAGCGCGACCAGCTCTCTAAAGCACGTCATTAGATTTTTATGCTGGACCGCGTATTCCTCCTTAAAGTTTGACCTCTCAATGGACGAAGGAATATACATTCTGTTCCCCCACCGCAAGTCCGCTCTAACCGCGGAATAAATCGGCTCCACGCTCTGATTCCATGTCCGCTGGCGCGTTGCCTGATGAAAACAAGCCAGTGACATCGCCGCCAGAAATTCAAAATGGGCATGTTTTAAATTCGCCAATTCCGCCTCTTCTCGTCCTCGCACGCCGCTTTCCAAAGTTTGCCTGGTGATTGCCGGGTTAATGTCGTGCCCTAAAAGCACAACTCCATTTTTCGCTTTCGGGCCATTCAATGCAATTAGATTATCCATCGTGATGTTTCTTTTTGCGTAAAGTTGCGACGAAGGATACCACGCCAATAACTCGTGATTTGCGGCGTAATTGGCGAAAAGCGTCAACGAATTTTTACCGGCCTCAAGAATCATTTCCTTAATAACGCGGAAAACGACATCCGGCATCATTTGCCATTCAGATGCGCACATTGTAAGCAAATGCGAAAGCTCACGAGCATTCCCCTTGGTTTGGATATTGGTACGCGTGTTTAATGGCAAAAGATAACGAGCGTCTTCCCCTGGAATACCCGATTTTGTCATAAGGTCGTACAGTTTGAACGAATATTCCATTGTCCTCTGAGTTCTGTCGCCCATGGCGGAATTCGCTATTTCCGGAGGAGTATAGAATCCCCGCTCCGGTTTTGCGCGCCGCAATGATTGCTGCAGATGCTCCAAAAACTCTGGCAAACAAAGCTGAAGAGTTACAGAACGAGGAACATTTTCCAGGCTGAAGACGAAATCGCTCTGGTCGCCAACAGACCCGTGCCCGCGGCCAAAACTGTTTTTCATCACGCCTTTTACTTTTTTTAGGTATTCCTTTTCACTGTGCCCGACGCGAAAAGCCATCAAATCTTCCCTTATTTGACCCGATGATTTTTCCTTGAAACAGCCCAGTGCCCCAGCCACGCAATCCAACTCAGAATCATGTAGGCTATCCATCAATTTAATCTTCATTTTTTCCACGGCAGCACACTCCTTTCTTGATATAAAATAAAGTTTTTAGTTCTTTTCTTTTTAAGTTGACAAGTTTCTACTTTCCTTTTATCACGCCACAAACAAAAAAGCAAGCCGGGCAGTGAAAATTCGGTCGTAATCTTTTATCGCTTTTAGCGACAACCGAATTTCTACTGCCCGGCAAGGATATAAGATTTTTATTTAATTTCTTTGCCGAAAACTGGCTGGCGGGAAAAAATTTTAAGGCGCTTATTCTTTTACCTCTATTCCCATACTCCGCGCCGTGCCTTCAATAATTTTCATCGCCGCCTCAACATCGTTAGCATTCAAATCAATCATTTTCTTTTCGGCGATTTCGCGGATTTGAACTCTTGTTACCGAACCAACTTTTTTTTTAAGCGGGTCTGCCGCGCCTTTTTCAATCCCTGCGGCCTTACGGAGCAAATCCGAAGCCGGCGGAGTCTTAAGCTTAAAATCAAAACTCCTGTCTTCGTAAACCGTAATCTCTGCCGGAATAATCGCGCCCGTCATTTCTTTTGTGACCTCGTTAAACTGTTGGCAAAACTGGCCGATGTTTATGCCCTGCGGACCCAAAGCTGTTCCTATGGGCGGAGCCGGAGTCGCGGCACCGGCCGGAATTTGAATTATTAACGTTTTTTTAATTTGTTTAGCCATAAGTATAATCCTAATCTACGAATGTATCCGAATTTTCGAATGGCTACGAATACTTTTTGTAGTTATTCGGATTTATTTGTAGATTTGGATGAATTAGTAGTTTCGGATTGCTTTTACAGTTTTTGCGCTTGCAATGAATCAAGTTCTACTGCCGTTTCTCTTCCGAAAATCGCCAGCATTACTTTTAATCGTCCCTTTTCTTCGTCAACCGCCGATATTTTACCTTCATAATCCTTGAAAGGCCCGTCTATTATTTTTACAATGTCTCCCACGCTGAATTCAAGTTTGAATTTGGTTTCATCTTCGCCTCTCATCCTGTCCATTAACGATTCTATTTCATCTTTGGAAAGCGGAGTCGGCTCGGTTGAATCGGCGCCCACAAATCCGGTTACCCGGGGCGTATTGCGTACTACATACCAAGAATCCTCGCTCATCAACATATCCACCAAAACATAGCCCGGATATATTTTTTCTTCAATCGTTTTGCGCTTGCCGTTCTTTATCTTTATTTTTTTTTCTTTCGGAACCAAAACATTGAAAATTTTGTCGTTCATCGCGAGCGATTCAACTCTCTGTTTTAAATAACGCGCGACCGCGTCTTCGTATCCGGAATAAGTATGAACGGCATACCAATGCCTTTCGCCTTTTTTCTTAAAATCGCCTGGTGAAACGCGAGATTTAGGCTTATCGACATTTTCCGAACTAATTTCCGTTTTGTCGTTTTCCATACCCAGTAACACTACTTCAACTTAATCGCGATAAATCGCGATTGGACTGAAATAATATTGCTTAATTTAACATCTTTAACCCAATAATCTCAATCTTTATCTCATTTTTCTACAAAATGAGACATTGAGGTAGTGTTACTGGGCATAATTTTATTTAACTATGAAACCACTTTATCCAATATCAACGTAAAAATCAAATCCAAAGCACCTAAAAGCAACGCCACGCCAACAGAAAAACCAACAACAATTAAAGTCAGACGAACCGTCTCCTGTCTTGTCGGCCAATTGACTCTTAAAAATTCCCGATATGATTCAGCCATATAATCTTTTATTTTGCTAAATGTGTTCATATTTTAGTGTTTATAATTTGCCTGCCTCGCCAAAGTTTTAGCGAAGGCGGGTAGTTTGTTTAAATGTCCAAGTTTTTAACCATTGTCGCCTGGCTTTGAATAAAATGTTTTCTCGGCTCAACAACCTCGCCCATTAAAATATCAAACAACCTTTCAGCTTCTTGGGCGTCTTCAACCATAACCTGTTTCAAAACCCTTCTTTCCGTATCCATTGTGGTTTCCCAAAGCTGTTCCGGATTCATTTCTCCCAAACCTTTATAGCGCTGAATTCCTATTCCTGGACGTTTTTCCGAAATCGTCTCTCCTTCCGTTACCGCTTCAACCTCATTTATTTCTTCAATTTCCTCTTTATCTTTTTCTTTCAATTTCTTCCTGGCGAGCCGGGCATCGGTCATTTCTTTCAAAATCTTTTCTTTCTCTAAATCATTATAGGCGTATTTTATTTCTTTGCCCGATTGTAATCTGTACAATGGCGGTTGCGCTATATACAAATGACCGCTTGTAACCACTTCATTAAAATAACGGTAGAAAAGCGTCAAAAGCAGAGTGCGAATGTGCGCTCCGTCCACGTCGGCGTCCGTGGCGATTATTATTTTATAATACCTTAGCTTGCTTAAGTCAAATTCATCGCCGATGGCCGTGCCTATCGCCATAACCAAAGAACGGATTTCTTTGTTCAAAAGCATCTTGTCTATTCTTGATTTTTCAACGTTTAAAATCTTTCCACGCAAGGGCAAAATGGCCTGAAATCTTCTATCGCGCGCCGATTTCGCGCTATTATGAACAAATACGCCGCTTGCCAAAGCAAAATTATGAGTTTCAGGCACTTCCAAATCGTAGACGTCAAACTTTTCTTTCAACGGAATAATGGTTTTTATTCTATGATTATAATTAAAAATCGCTTCTTTAAATTTATTTTCGTCGCCGCCAAAAAATCTTTGGCAAATCGTATTGTATCTGATTAAAGATTTATCGCTTGTTAATTTTCTAACCTGGCTATAATCCTCTTCGTTGAACGATTTATTTTTTTGGTAAATACCATGCAAAACGCTCAACGCTTTTTCTAAATAAGTTTTATTATAAGCCTCTTTTCTCGCTTTTCTGAAATCCGGCGTCCATTGTTTTTTTGTTGTTTCCGACCGCCAATTCCGCAATTCCAAATCAGTCCACTGTTTTTCGGCCGTTTCCGAAAGCCATTTTTTTGTTTCCGGATGGCTCGCGAAATATTCTTTCACTCGTAAAGCTTGTTTTTTTCTGTTTTCAATCCTGCTCCAATATAACTTTTGAGCTTCGTTCAAAAGAATACTATTTTTCCTGCGGTAAGAGTTGTTGTTTCTATAAAATTCCAGGAATTTTTCGGCCATATAACTCTTATATTCTTCATTCTGCCATTGCTTTTTTGCCTTTTCGCTCAGTATTTTTTTTATTTCCGGCCTTGCCATTATTTTTTTAATTTTTTCGCGGTACTCTTTTGATTGATGGATTTGCTTTATTTTTTCTTTAACATCCTCCCTATGAAGCGTTTTTTCTAATATTTTGGCGTGATGCAAAAGATGTCCCATTTTAGACATTCTTAATAAATTATCCGGATTATTATTTAATTTATCAAAATCTTCGTGATGAATAACTTCATCCTCTTTTTTAAAGTAAACGCCTTTTTCCAAATTAAATTTATCGGCCAATAAATGGGTGAAAATCCAATTATTTTTTAAAATATCAAAAACCATTTCATATCCTTTAATGGTAATTTTACCGCCGATTTCAGAATATTGACGATAAAGAGGCATCAAAGAATCTTCCATTGTTAAATCCTTCGCTGCTTTATAGCCGCCTCCTCTCAACATAAATTTATGGTCTGGCGTACAAATAATTTCTTCGTTATTGTCAAAAACAATTTTAATCGTTTTTGCTGTTTTTTTTGTAATTCGCGGATTTTTAATTTCGCCGATACCGATGCTTTTGTCAGATTTAATCGTATAGCAATAATTTTTCTTGCCTTCTTGATATTCTTTTACCAATTCTTTAAAACTCAAATTTTTTCCGTCTACCAAGGCTATTTTTGTGTCTCCATTAAAACATCCACCAGCGGAATCTCCCTCCACAATGAATAATTCGGATTCTTCCGCGTCTTTGCTTGAACAATCGGCAAGCTTACCGGGCAAAGTCATTCCATCCAAAATACCTTTTCGCAAAACCGTTTCTTTCGCCGCTTTCGCCGCCTTTCTCGCTTTCGCCGTTAATAAACACCTTTCAATAACCGCCCGCGCCTCGGAAGAATTCTTTTCCAAGAATTCCTTAAGGGCTTCTGCGACAACCGCCTCAACCGCCGTTCTTGCCGGCGGATTGCCTAAACGCGCTTTTGTCTGACCTTCAAATTGCGGTTCACGCAATTTAACCGAAACAATGGCCGACAAACCTTCGCGAATGTCATCTCCTATTAAATTATCATCCGAACTCTTTAAGTAATTTCCGCTTCGGGCGTAATCATTCAAACTCCTGGTGAGCGCCGAACGAAAACCCGTTAAATGCATTCCGCCGTCGGGAGTATAAATATTGTTCGCGAAACTCAATTCTTGGCTTTCAATTTCTTGGTTGTAAATAAAAACCGCTTCAATTTCTATATGCTCATAAGTTTTATGCACGTAAAACGGTTCGTCTTGAATCCGCTGGTTAAAGCGGTTCAAATAATTAATAAAAGCTAAAAGTCCGCCTCCAAAACAGAAAGAATAATAATAAGGAATTTCCTCGCGCCAATCGATAATTTCTATCTTCACGCCTTTGGTTAAAAACGCCTGCTGGCGAAGATGGTCAATTATCGTTTTTTTATTAAATTCGACTTTGCCGAAAACAGAAGAGTCGGGCTGGAAAGTTATTTTTGTTCCGGTTTTTTTTGAGGCGCCGACTTTTTTAACTTTGTATTGGGGTTTGCCTATTTTGTATTCTTGAATGTATTCTCCGCCGTCTTTGCTAACTTCCGCTTTCATCCAGATTGAAAGCGCGTTCACGACCGAAACGCCAACTCCATGCAAACCGCCGGAAACTTTATAAGATTCTCCGCCGAATTTTCCGCCGGCATGCAAAGTACAAAGCGCGGTCTCAAGAGCGGACTTTTTCGTCTGCGGATGAATATCTACCGGAATTCCCCTGCCGTCGTCGGTTATCGCAACTTTATTTTCCGGTAAAAGTTCAACTCTGATGTTTTTGGCGAAACCCGCCATAGCTTCATCCAAGCTATTGTCAACAACTTCCCAAACCAAATGATGCAAGCCGTCCACGCCAGTTGAACCGATATACATCCCGGGCCTTTTTCGCACCGGTTCCAAACCTTCCAAAACATAAATATCCTTGGCGCTGTAAGAAGCGCTTGCCTTTAACTCATCGCCGTTTGATTCCGGCATTTTTTTTGCTTTTTCTTCCGCTTTTTCAGCGGTTTTTTTGATGATTTTTTTAGGCATACCCAGTAACACTACTTCAACTTAATCACGATAAATCGTGATTGGCCTAAAGCAATATTGCTTAATGCATTGATTTACCCAGTAATTCAACTTCTGTTTTCACTTACGCAAAAGTGAAACATTGAAGTAGTGTTACTGGGCATAAACGAAATAAAATACCCCAAGGGGTATTGTTATTATATCAAAAACAAAGATAAAAACAAGCCGTTTTCATACATTTTCCACCTCCACGATATTTTGTTTTAAAATATTGTTATTATCCGAATTATCAAATAAAAATCTCCCTTTAAATTTCTTACCTTCCAAAAATAACGGCAACCAATAGACATCATCCGCCCACATTTCATTAAAAGGGATTTCATCCACGTGAAACCACTGTGGCTTCATTTCTTCGCTTTCGACTGGCTCCCCTAAAAAATCTTCCGCCCGAAAAATATGAACTTCTAGGATTTCCGGATTGCCTTGAAATTCAAATTCAATAATTCCGACTTTATTAAAATTATTAACTTCTATTCCCGCTTCTTCGTGAATTTCCCTTTTGGCAGTTTCTTCGATAGATTCTCCTTCTAAAACTTTTCCGCCAAACCCGTTCCACCTGCCCGCTCCGAACCCGCGCTTTTTCATTGCAAGCAAAACTTTCGGATGTTGATGAACTATGCAAAGCGTTAATAATTTTTTCATTTTATTTTTACTTCCTAATTTTAGCTATATTATCAACCGTAATCCATGCCGACATTGCTCCGAATCCTGCTTTATCAATTTCAAACGGCTTAATTTCCTGCGGATCTTTCAAAAATATAAGTATACAATATTTCTTGTCTTTAAATCTTTTAAAAAACTCGGAAATCTTTCCTTTTTCTATGCCGTCATCCTTACCATACTTATCCAATATCTTTTTAACTTTCTTTGGAGTTAAATCTGTGAATTGTATTACTTTACTGACCTCCGCTTTTATTCTTACCGATTCTCCCGAGTTTTTAAAGTAAATTGTTTCTTTTTCTTTAATATTATCCCAAGGTTTATATTTCAACAAATACCAGCGTGATTCAATCTTTTTTCGGCCGTCCAAAATCTTCTCCGTCAAACCCCAAGATTTTCGCATTATTGCTAAGTGTTCCATATTTCTACACTCTTATGACATTTTTTATATTTTTTCCCCGGCCCACACAATAACCTCATTAATGTCCTTTGGCGACTTTGGATAAAAAACTTTTAAATTATTGGCGACTGCCCATTCAATTTCCGCCTTTGCGCCGCTTGATATTTCCCAGCCCGGAATTGCCAAAACCGCATCGGCAACAATAGAAAGCATCAACATGTCTAGCTCGCGGTAAAATTTTTCATTTGCCTTAGCCTTCCTCTCAAAATGTTCAGTATGATTGTGAGGACAAAAAAATCCAATATCGTTATTTGCTAACTGAACTTGGTATTCTTCTGCCTTACGAATATTCCTTTCAATTTTTCCGAAATCGCCATCGCCAAAATATGGCCCGGCTATAAAAACTATTTTCATCTTTTTATTTTCCACAACAATGTTTGTATTTTTTGGGAGTTCCATCTTCTTTTTTCGCTCCGCACGGACAAGGATCATTTCTACCCACCTTATGGTGGGAATTTTCAATTTTCAATTTCGAATTTCCAATTTCAACCGGACCCAATCCGTGTTTATCCGTTTTCTCATCCGTATTTATCCGTGTTTGGCGAAGCCAATCTTCAAAATTCGCAATCATTTCTTTAAACATTATGTAACTCTCACGACGGTATTCAATCAACGGTTCTTTTTGCCCATACGCCCGCATTCCCACCGATTCTCTTAACGCTTCAAGATTTTCCAAATGGTTCATCCACAAAACATCAAGCATCATCAATGTATTGGCTAATGTTGAATGCGACATGTTTAATGGTTTTTCTTGCTCCGTTTTACTTGTCGCACTTTCCATATTGTCCTTTTCCTTGTCGCTTGTCGCATTTAACTTTCCACTTAACACTTCCTGCCTTTTTTTGTAAAAAGCTGTTCTTTGCTTGTTTAAAACATCGTCGTATTCCAATAAATGCTTTCTTAAATCAAAGTTCAAGCCTTCTATTTTCCTTTGCGCTTCATTCACCGCGCGCGAAACCAAAGAAGATTCAATAGGCTGATCTTCGGGCAGATTAAAGCTTTCCATTAACGATTTTATTCTTTCACCGCCAAAAATCCTTAATAAATCGTCCTCCAAAGAAAGGAAAAATCGCGAAGAGCCAGGATCGCCTTGACGTCCGCTTCTTCCGCGCAACTGATTGTCAATTCTTCTCGCTTCGTGGCGCTCGGTGCCAATAACGTGCAAACCGCCCAATTCCCTAACTTTTTTTGCCTGTTCGGGAGTCGCCGGGTTTCCTCCTAAAATAATGTCTACTCCGCGGCCTGCCATGTTGGTAGCAACTGTTACCGCTCCGAGCCTTCCGGCCTGGGCAATAATTTCTCCTTCGCGTTCGTGATTCTTGGCATTTAAAGTTTCATGTGGAATGCCGGCGCGTTTGAACAAGCCCGACAAAAGTTCATTGTTTGTAATTGAAGCCGTGCCCAGCAAAACCGGTTGACCAGCCATATGCCGTTCTCTCGTTTCTTCAACAATCGCCCGGTATTTCGCTTCAAAATTTTTATAAATGGCGTCGGAAGAATTTTTACGCGCGACCGGCTTATTCGGCGGTACGCTAACAACTTCCAAATTATAAACTTTGTGGAACTCTTCCGCCGAAGTCTGGGCCGTACCCGTCATTCCACAAATCTTTTCGTATAAGCGGAAATAATTTTGGATTGTAATTTGAGCGAAAGTCCGCGATTCCTGCTGAACCTGAACTCTCTCTTTCGCTTCAATCGCCTGATGAAGCCCACCGGAATATCTTCTACCATACATCATGCGCCCGGTAAATTCATCAATAATTATTATTTCGCCTCCGCCGGTTGGGACGGACTTCACAACATATTGTTTATCGCGATGAAACAACGCTTTCGCTTTTAAAGATTCTTCCAAATAATGCACCAGCCGGAAATTTTGCGGGTCATAAATATCTTTCAGACCCAATGTTTCTTCAACCCTGTCTATGCCCTTATCTGTTATGCTCGCGGTCTTAGCTTTTTCATCAACTATATAATCTTCATCTTTTTCCAAACGACTGACCACTCTGGCGAAAACTTTGTAATATTCGCTTGATTCTGCGTCGGGGCCGGAAATAATCAAAGGAGTTCTCGCCTCGTCTATTAAAATGCTGTCCACCTCGTCTATAATAGCGAAATAATGCCCTCTTTGAGCCTGCTGACTTGGGTCGTAAGCCAAATTATCTCTCAAATAATCAAAGCCAAACTCATGGTTTGTGCCGTAAACAATGTCTGTCAAATATGCTTCTTTTCTTGAAACCGGCCTTAAAAAATCCTGGAAAACCTTGAAAGAGCCAAGCTCGTCACGTTTTGCATCATCTTGAGAATCAATCTTTTTATATTGCGGGTCGTAAATAAAAGCTGCCTCGTGCATCAAACAGCCAACAGATATTCCAAGCGCATAATAAATTTGTCCCATCCAAACCGTGTCGCGACGCGCCAAATAATCGTTCACCGTAATCACATGCACTCCCTTGCCCGTCAAAGAATTTAAATAAACCGGAGCCGTTGCCGCCAAAGTTTTTCCTTCACCAGTCATCATCTCGGCAATTTTTCCTTGATGTAAAATAATTCCGCCGATAAGTTGAACGTCAAAATGCCTTTGCTTCAAAACTCTTTTTGAAGCTTCGCGGATTAAAGCAAAGGACTCGGGCAAAATTTCGCCGAGTTCTTTTCCCTCTTGGACAAGTTTTTTAAATTCAAAACTTTTGTTTTTAAGTTCTTCGTCGGACAGTTTTTCAAATTCCGGCTCAAAAGAATTTATTTTTTTAACTAAAGGTTCAAAATTTTGCTTGCCGAAAATTTTTCCAATGATATTAAACATCCTCTTAATGTCTTACGCCTTAACTCTCGCACTTCGCTCAATTTTTTTTTCTTTGTATTTTTTTATTTCTTGTTGGAGTTTATCGCGAGTTTTGTCTATCGCTATCCTAATATCTTCATTTGAGTCTTCGGCGCGGAAAACTTTTTTCCCTAAAGAAAAAGTCGCCTCCGCGTAAAAAACTTCTCCGCTTTTGTGATGCTTTGTGGCTCTGGCAATTTCAACGAAAATTTCAATTTCTCCCTCTTTCTCAAACCTTTGAAGAAATTTGTCCAACGAGCCGATTTTTTCCTCCACGTATTCACGAACTGAAGGCGTTAAATCTAAATTTGTGGCTTTTATGTTTATAACCATATTCTTATGATATTTAATAATACAATTTAATTAATACAAATATTATACAAATTTTTCCCGATTAAACAAGCCTAATAAAAAACCCTCTCCGACCGAAATCGAAGAGGGTGAAAGATTATTTCTTTTTCTTTCCCTTGGCTTTTTTCTTAGCTGCCATTGTAATAATTCGCAGGCGTTTTTATTTTTTTTATTAAAAATTTTTTGCTTGCGAAAAGAATTTTTAGCCAGTGTTGGATTGTCGACCTGCCAATCACACTAACTATTAGAAACAAGTTCTTACTCTAATTTTAGAACAAATAAGTTTCTACG
>Ga0163200_1000115_pt1 | contig 36714 bp, 36 predicted proteins | sample PL_2010_200m_FD_113535 | JGI IMG/M metagenome (GOLD analysis project Ga0163200, IMG submission 113535) | Freshwater microbial communities from Powell Lake, British Columbia, Canada to study Microbial Dark Matter (Phase II) - PL_2010_200m | ecosystem: Environmental > Aquatic > Freshwater > Lake ... | reverse complement strand
TGCCCTGTCCGTTCACTTTTTATATTTACATCATCTACCAGTTTTCCGTAAGGAATGAATACAGTCTGGTTGTCCTGTGTCTCCAGTTCAACCGAATAGCTGCCGAATCTTTTGATGGTCCCTTTCAGCTCCCCGAATTGTAACTGGTCCCCTACTTTCAACCGGGAAGAGCTCCTGAAGATCACCCCGGCAATGAGGTCTTTCACCCAGAACCGGGAGATCCAGAAGAGGATCATCAGAAGGATGGCAAGAACCACAAATACATAGATCTCATAAGCTTCCGAGAAGAGAAACACAAACCAGGAGAGAAAGATTATCCAGAAGAGCAGCTCGGCAACGGGGAAAACTTTGATGATGTAACTTTTCGGCTTCTCTTTATACAGGAGGATCGGCAGGACAAATCTGAGAAGGCGGATGAACAGGAAAAACACCATTCCCCAGCCGATAAATCGGAAGAAGAGGTGTGCGGGATCCGGGCCGGTTAGTTCCATAAGGCGATCTCGTTTGGTGGATGGTTACTGGATGATATGTTTCAGGTGGATATAGAGGTACCGGTCAAGTTCAAAGATCCGGCCGGCCCGCTCGTTGATCAGTCCGGCCCGTTTGAGGAAGAGGAGTTGCTTTTCCACCTCTTCAGCCGGATCCATAGTCAACCGCTGTAGCCCGGGCTGATCGAGCCGTTTGTGAAACAGGAACTGAGCCAGATAGAGCCGGGTTACGGGACTCAGCCGGTCGATGACGGCATGATCGGGAATCTGAGGTTGCCGGATGTACAGCATGTTGTCCCGGAAATCGGTGATATGGGAGATCCAGGCCAGCAGGGCTGCACCGATATTTCCGCGGGTATAGATGAAGTACCTGGCAAAGAGTTTTGCCTGGGCTGTACGGGTCAGCCGTATATTGTTCCGGTCGGATCGCCGGATCTCCAGGCCGCTGGATTGATGGCGGAACATAATTACCTCCCTGATCGCCAGGGCATTGAAAGGCTGGAGGTCGACCACCGAAAGGAAACAGGAGTCGATACCCGTCAACTGGCTGATGATCCGGTAGCTACCCTCGGAAACGGTAAGCAGGAAGAGGCATTTATGGCCATGCTTCCGGATTAGTTCACCGATCAGCTCTACCACGGCAGTTCCCCCTGCCGACTTCTCCCACCAGAGTTCCAGGTCGTCGATCACGATCAGGGAATCCTCTTCCAGGGAGGCGAATATGTAATCAGGAGAACCATCCAATCCGGTACTTTCCCGAAGGGCCTTTATGAACACCTCCGGGTTGATGGATCCGGCCGACGGGGCATTGAGTGCATAGATCCGCTGTCCCCTGCAGAGATTGGAGGAGATGTAGTTGATGAAAAAGGTCTTTCCGGTGTTCCGGTCGCCACGAATCAGGATGCCTCCCTGGAACCTTTTCCGGTACCTGGCAATGGCCTGTTGAACCTGCGCGATCTCCTTCTGCCGGTTCACCCAGAACTCCGATTTGAAGTTATATTTCTGAAGGAACAGCTGGCGGTAGTAAAAAGGCAACCTGTTCAGCACCTCTTCCGACGGGGAGACCCGTTCGTACAGGGTCAGCAGGGAATCCACCACCGAACGCTGTTTTCCATCCCCCGTACTGATCTTTCTGGCAAACAGGAACGCATCGCTCTGCCGGTACCAGAGAGCGGCGGTCACCTTATGCAATCGTTGCCGCATGTTCAGTAAGGCCTTCCGGTACAGTTGTACCCTCCTCCTGGATTCCCGTTTTTTGGCGTATTCCTTGTAGATATCGGGTGTTCTAAGCAGACGGGAAACCACCAATTCCCCGGTGGTACTGGTGACCTGTTGCTCCAAATCCCGTTTCAGCCGACGGAGGATGTCGTGGATATGGTTCAGCTCTTCCTCCACCCTCACCGCTTGCTCGGACGTAAAAGTGAAAAATCCTTCCCAGCCGGGATACATACCCGGGGCTTCATCTTCGCGCAGTACCATCTCCAGGGTACCGGTGGCTTCCTGACTCATATTCCCGATGCTGACCAGGCGGAGTAAGTTCCTGATCTTTGACGCGGAGGAGTAGATTTCGGGAGGAAGTGTCCCCCGGATCCTGTGCAGGGTTTCGAAAAGGTTGCTCTGGACATGGTAATCGACCAGCTTGTATGTTGGCAGGATGACAGGTCGAACCTCCCCGGTGAGGAGTTCCGGGGCATTATTGACGCTGTCGGGAAGGAGCACTTCAGAGGTTTCCGGGAGTTTGTTGACCAGGGTTTTTATACTGATGAACGACTTGTCAATGATCCGGTCGAGAGTCAGCTGGAAATCGGTCCGGTCGTCCCAGGGTATATCAGGTTCCTGGAGATTAAAGGCCAGGGCAGGATCATTTTTTAACCCGTCCAGGTATTGGTGTAATTGGGTGGTCATCTCTTGTGCCTGGACGATGACCCGCTGGTTGGTCAGTTGTCCGATCTCAGCAAGCGAACGCTCAATAATCTTTCCCAGGCGGAAGGCAAAAAGCTTTAACCGGACCTCCAGGTTGATTCCGTTATAAAGCAAAATCCGGTTCCGGGACCACCGTTCAGGGAGTACCTGAAAGGTCTTCTGGATCTGTCCGATAAATTTTTCATCCGCATGCGGGACATTGAGATTGGCGGCTCCGGAATCGAGGATGTGTCCCAGCACGGGAAAGAGAGCGGAAAGTTTTTCCCGGAGCCCGTCTGAAAAGACCTTTTCTACCTCTTCGTTCAGCTCTTTCAGTTTCCGGATCGCCTCACCGACCTCTTTTTTTACCTCTTCCAGGCGTCCGTTTTTGATTCCCGGCTGCCCGAAAAGGTCGTAATAATGCTGGGTAGCCAGCAGGAGGGTCCGGATCGTGTGGATGGAAGTCAGGTTATGCTGCACCAATTCGGTGAGGGAATCATTCAGATTCCGGTAGAAGCCCTCCGGAAGCACTTTGCGTATCAGGCGCTGGAAGCGGACGGTATAAGTGATCCCCGCGCGGATTTTCTTTGCCGGGTAGATGAGCCTGGTGATTCGTTTGAAATTCCTGGCCCGGAGGCTGTCGGTTCCGGTGAGTACCAGGTGCCGGGGAAAGAGTCTGACAGACACCCTGGCGGGGGTCTCTTCCACCGTATGACTGATCCCGTTCAGCAGGAAGCGGATACCCTTTTCAAGCCCTTCGCGCTGGGTGGTGCTGATGGTCTTCTGAAGCTCTTCGATGATCTTTTCCGTGAGCACCAGATGGTTTGTTTTCACTGTGGCCAGTTGCCGTGCCTGTTTATCACGGGACAACTCCCGGAAGGAACCGGATTCCAGCACCTGGAACGATTCCTTGGTCTGTTTCTCCAGGGCCAGAACCATGTTGACGTTGTACCGGAAGGCCGGGTGAACGTATTCCTTGTGGAATCGTGTGATCAATTCAGCACAGGAGGCATGGATCGCCTTCAGTTCCACCGGAACATCATCCGGGAGGAGGATTTCAGAGGGTCTTGTTTCCATTTCGGGAGGTGTATCGCCGGTGGGCTGATCGGGGATGTACGTATAGTGATGCTTGTCGAGTCCCAGACTCAGGTTTTTAAAGGTAGATGATGCTTTGATCAGGAGCACCGTCCCGATCGTGCGCAGCAGGTTGCTGGTAGATTCTACATAATCAGCTTCTTTCCCTTTTTCCAGTTCAGGGATGCCCATGATCACCAGATCAGTTGACCGCGACTCTGCCACCACAATATCATAGAACGGTTCCTGTCTGATATGGTTGTCTATCACTTTCACTGAAGCTTTGATACGGAGGGTGTCCAGTAACTCTTCGGCCCCGGTGAGGATATGGTCCTGGTGTTCACTCATCGAATTGACAATCATCAGGCGGATCCTTGCTGATTGCCACCGGCCGGAATGCAACAATAACTTCTCCAGTGCCAGTGCAAGGTTCCCCTGATTGCTGACATCCTTCCACCAGATATCTATGGTCTGGTATTGCCCGAAACCGGTCCGTTGGTCGTAATCCAGTAACAACACATTCAGATCCAGGTCGTAGAGTGTATGGAGCATTCCTGCAAACCGGGCCGGATACCGGGTCTCCCGGCCCCATCCCATCAGGACCGTGTTCGGTTCAAAACCGGAAAAACCATAGATGCCGGCTATGCTTTCGATCCCGTCGTAAAGGTCCCTGACCATGGTCCGGCGGGTAAAGACACCGGTTGTGCCTTCATCCACCGGGATCTCCTGCCGTGTATTGGAAAACAGCAGGCTGGAGTTTTTATCCTCGATCAGATCGAAGTTGGAGAGTACTCCGTGCCTTCCAACCAGGCTCTTCCCGAATTCAATCAGGTGAGGCCGTTTATCGGATCCACCGCTGAACAGCACGATGTTTGGTTGCCAGTTCCGCTGTTCCATCGGTTTTTTACTCATGCGGTGCAGGGCATTTCGCACCAGGGAGGCATAGACACTCTGCCAGACATCGCCATACTCCGACCGGAGTTTTCTCCTGCGCAGGTAAAAATACAATCCACCCATGATGATCAGGGCTGCGAACATCGAGAGCATATCCAGTTTGAACATCACCCCGAAAGCAGCAAAAAAGCCTACCAGTCCAATGTAGCGGTTGACGCGGAATGAGGGTCGAAAATCGGGGCTGGCCCAGTTCTCCAGGAAGAAGGAGATGTTGATGAATCCGTAGGAGGCGAGGTAAAACATGGTAACGATTCCGGCAATCACATTCAGTTCGCCAATGAGGATCCCTGCTTCGGCTATAAGGAAAATCATTAGCAGGGCATTCCGCGGTTCGTTGCTGGCACCATAGCCCCGTGAAAAGACCCGGGGTGTAATCCGGTCGGACGAAATCGCCTGAAGGATCCGGGGCCCGCCCAGGATACCTCCCATCGCTGAAGAGAGTGTAGCACCCCATATCCCGGCAATCACCAGGGGAGCAAACCAGGCGACCTTCAGCAGGAAATTGTAATCGGTCAGCAGCAATTCCCTGTCGACAAACAGAGCAAAGCTAACAGCCAGCCCCACATAGATAAGAAATCCGCAGCCGATGGCCCAAAGCGTTCCCTTCGGAATCGTTTTCTTCGGATCCTTGAGGTCGCCCGACATAGCTACACCGGCAGTAAATCCCGTAACTGCCGGAAAGAAAATGGCAAAGACCACTTCGGGAGAGATGCCTTCTTTCAGGTAAGAGAGGCTGATCATCTCCGGATGCATCCCGGTGTGAATGAAGAGACCCACAAAGATCGAAATCAATGACAGGGCAATGGCCGCCATGATGTAAAACTGGGTTTTAATCGCAACTGATGTACTGATGAAGGCAATGATCACCAGGATCACGATCGCGACTGTCCCAACGATGCGGAACCCGGTTACATCCTGTTCCAGTCCGGTGAAATTCCGGATGGTTTCGATCGCCAGAAAGCTCTCGGCAAAACCTACCAGGTAGAGGGAGATGCTGAGGGCGGTTCCCACGAAGAGGGCGATCCCGATCGATCCGCCGATCGGCAGGCCCAGGCTCCTGGACAGGATGTAATAGATACCCCCCGCCTGGATCTTTTTATCGGTGGCGATAGAGGAGATGCTCAGGCCGGTGGAGATAGAGATTACATGGGCCAGCACGATGATCACCAGGGCGCTGATCAGGCCGGCCTGGCCTACCACCCATCCGAGCCGCATGTACATGATCACCCCCAGGATCGTTAGCAACGATGGAGTGAATACACCGGCAAAGGCCCCGAATTTTCTGGCTTGTTCCATCAATAGAGACAGATTTCGGTACGATCAGAAATATAAAGATAAGGAAATTTTAGTTACTCCTCTCCCGTCAGCCGGTTCATCTTTGCGATCTGGATCTGGTAGTTGAGCTGAGCCCCGAGCAGATCGGCTTCCTTCACGTACTGTCCTTCCACTTCCGGGACTTCCTGTTCTACCACCTCAATCACGGATACGGGGACAAAATCGTTGTCGGTTTGAACTGGGCGATCAGTACATCCGGCAACAGTCAGCAACAGGAAAAGTACGACAAAAGGTTGTCGGCTCATAGCTGAAAAGGTTTTGGTGTATTTATGTTGATTTTTTCCAATCGTCAAGGTATTCGGTGACGATCTCCTTGATTCCTCTGGCGATGGCTGTATAAGAATTATCATCAAGGTTGGCCAGGGAGACCCGGACAGACCACTCTGGGCCATCGAAGCCACCACCGTTCAAAAGCACTATCGATTCGAGTTCGGCGAGACGGAAAACAACATCCACGGGTTCAAAATGTTTCTTCAGGAAATCGGCAAACTTCTTGCCATGATTTAATTCGGCCCAGAGCATGATATCCAGTTCGGCATAGTACCCTGCCCTGTCGGGATTGGGTTTCAGCTTGAATCCCATCCCTTCGAAGAGCAACGTCAACCTGTTGTGAACGATGTCGCAGGTGAGTTGCTTGTAAGCGTTTTTCTTATCAAAGAGGGCAAAAGCGGCAAAAAGCATCATCTGGATCTGTTGTGGCAGCGAAAGGCCTGCCGTGTGGTTGAGCGCCACCATCCGGCTGTCGGCTACCATCCGGTCGATGAACTTCAGCTGATCAGGATGGAGATGGATGGAGTGATACCGCTTGAACAGCGCCTTTTTTTTGACCTCGGGGAGCTCCCTGATCATCCGGTCATAGATATTTTTTTCATGCAGGGCAATCACACCCAAACGCCATCCGGTGCAGCCGAAATATTTGGAAAAGGAGTAGACCCCCAGCGTATTATGCGGGATCTCGGCCATCAGGGAGCGGAATCCACTAACGAAGGTACCATATACATCATCCGTGATGAACATAAGATTGGGATTATCTTTTTTGATGATGCCAATGATCTTCTTCCTTTCGCGGGGGCTTAGAGCTACAGACGGAGGATTGCTGGGGTTCACCAGGTAAGCGATTTTGATGTCAGGATCTTTCAGCTTATCGAGCTCCTCATCAGGATATTCCCAGTTGTGCATCCCGTCGACATTCTTCCCGGTGGCGTTGATATGGACCACCTTGAAATTGAAACGGTCGAGTTCCGGGATCTCGATGTAGGGAGTAAAGATTGGTACGAAGAGTGCCACTTTATCACCCCGCTTGATGAGGAAGTTCTGCATCAGGGAGTCGAAGATGTAGCACATGGCAGCGGTCCCCCCTTCGGTAGCAAACAGGTCGTACTTCCCTTTGGGCGGACGGTTGTCGCATAGTTCCTGCATGAGGTAGTCGTGGACGATCGCTTCGGGGAATTTCAGCATGCGGTCGGGAACCGGGTACTGGTCCCCGATCACCCCTTCGGCCAGTTCATGGACAAAGGCATCGGGATCGAACGTGTGAATTCCGATACCATATTTATAAAGTTCCGAAAGCAGCCTGATGCCGGGTTTGTCCTTGTTTTCCTTCAGGAATTTCTCAAATCGTTTGGCGATCCCTTTCTGCTGGGGAATCCCGGCAAGGCCCTGCTTGTAATTCATGGGCCTGCGGCACTCCTCGATACCGAAAAGCCCCAGGGTAAAAAAGGCTTCACGGGGCACGGCTGAGATCCAGTTGGGATTTCCACGGCCTGCGTTGAGCATGCTATGTGTAGTTTTGTTGGTGTGGTGGTTGGCCAGGTTGATCAGGGTATTTTTTATCTCGAACGGACTCATTTGCTCAAGCTTCTTTTCAGCCGTACGACTTGTCTTGATTGCAGGTAATTTCTTTGCCATACTATCGGTGATTTAGTTTATCAGAAAAACAATGATGATCCCGCAGATGATCAGCAGGGTATTGCCTACTGCATAGGTAACGGTATAACCCAACGCGGGCAGCGGACTCTCCAGCGAATCCTGGACGGCCGGAAGTGCAGCGGTGGTGGTTCGGGCTCCGGAACAGCAACCCAGGCCAAGGGCTACATTGAATTTAAAGACATACCTGGCCATGAGGATACCCACAAAGAGCGGGATGAGTGAAGCAGCTGCGCCAATTACAAAGAGCATTGGACCAACCTGTTTAAAACCGTCCACGAAACTGGGTCCGGCTGAAATACCAACTACGGCGATAAATGCATTCAACCCAAGGTTGGTCATGATCCAGAGGGCAGGCTGAGGGATCTGTGCAACATTGGGATGTCTGGAACGAAGCCATCCGAAGAAGAGACCCGCGATCAGGGCGCCGCCGCTGGTGCTGAGGCTAAGGGTTACTTTGCCTGCGTGAAAGGCGAGTGCACCAACCAGTCCGCCCAACAAGATCCCCAGGCCAACTGAGATCAGGTCGGTGGTATTGGTCGAAATATCGGGAATACCCAGAAGTTTCACTGCGGCCTGCACATCTTTCTTCGGGCCCATGAGGTAAAGCATATCCCCTTTCTGAAGAATGGTTTGGGGCATCATCGGGATCTCGGTCCCCCCCCGGGTTATTTTTTGAAGCGAAACCCGCAGGTCGTACCGCTCATGGCTCAGCTCCTGGATCGTCATTCCATCTGCCGTTTTGGCGGTTAACAGTACACTCACCGATTCCACCTCAAATTTCAGCAATTGCGGATCAAAGATCTCTTTCCCGATCTTTTTCTCCTCTGTAATCACACCCACTCCTTTTCCTTGCAATACTACATCATCGTGTGCTTCAAACCGGAAATCCGGAGCCGCGTTTAGGACCTCATGAGTACCGTGCCGTCTTACTTTTTCGACATAGAGCCTGTACCCGTCAGCAATGAACCCTTTTTGCATCTCATCTACCGTTTTACCCACAAAAATGGAATCGGAACTGATGTTAAAAGCCCGGAAAACGATGCTGTGGTAAGAGGAGATCAGGGATGGATCGTCTGATCCAACACCCAGCTTGGCTGCCAGATCGATGCATTGTTGCCTCGCTTTTTTAAGCCCTCCCCAGAAGAGCGGCCCAACCTGGGCCAGGAAAAATGCAGAACCAATTGTCCCGAAAAGATAGGTGACCGCATAACAGACAGGGATGGCATTCACCATGCTTTTCTTCAGGGCCGGATCAATGTTCAGCGAGTTGATCGTGTCTCCACCTACACCAATGACGGCTGAAATAGTCTGAGCGCCGGCAAAAAGTCCTGCCGCTTGTCCTACATTATATCCCATCATTTTGGCCAGCAACCAGGTAGCAACCAGGGCCACGGCGGCGATGATGGTGGTGAAAAGCAACTGGGGCAAGCCGGATTTCCGCAGGCTGTTAAAAAACTGAGGGCCCACGGTATACCCCACGGAAAAGAGAAAGATAAGGAAAAAGATCTGCTTGACATCACCGGAAATATCAATTCGCATCTGTCCAACAATGACACCAACAAGCAAGACACTTGTCACGTTGCCCAGCGAAAATGTTTTGTACTTGAAACGTCCGATAAAAAAACCGGCCGCGATGGTCAGAAAGACAGCGAGTTCAGGATGCTCGCGAAAGGTGGTGAGAAACCAGTTCATAGGCGATGAATTTAAAATGGAAGGCCTAAATTAATTAAAAATTTGAACCGCCCAATGAAGAATCCCAATGCAATGGTGAGAAAGACAGCAAGTAAAAAATAGTGTGAAAATTGTAGCTTTGTAATTTCCCCTGAAAGCCTCCATGAGATCTCTGACCAACCGATCGAAAATTGTAACCGACAAGCGGTTGACCTTCCTGGAAAGGATCTACCTGCCTGCCATCCTGAATGGCATGCAGGTTACTTTCAGCCACCTGTTCCGCCACAAGGCAACCATTAATTATCCGGAGAAGAAACGGGAATTTGCGGAGATCTACCGGGGCAAGCATGTATTGAAACGGGATGACGAAGGGCGCGAACGGTGCACTGCCTGTGGTCTCTGCGCCGTGGCCTGTCCGGCCGAAGCCATCACCATGGTGGCAGCCGAGCGAAAACAGGGAGAGGAGCATCTGTACCGGGAAGAGAAATATGCTGCCATATATGAGATCAACATGCTGCGCTGTATCTTTTGCGGACTGTGTGAAGAGGCCTGCCCGAAAGAGGCGATTTTTCTGACCAGGGAGACAGTCCAATCGGAATATAACCGGGAGGAATTTATCTACGGGAAGGCCCTGCTGGTGGAACCACTTGATCCTGGTAAGAGGATCGACATATCAAAGCGCCAGACCCCGGAGGTGCTGGCGTTTAAGAAAGACAGGACAAGAAAGCATAACAAATGAAATGGAATTGCCATGGATTGCACATGAATTGCACATGAATTGATCATGAATTCAAAACCTGGTATCGGGAACCCGTAACTGACATGTTTACCACATACCTTTTCTATTTCCTCTGTATTTTGGCAATCTACGCTGCCCTGATGGTGCTTGTATCGCGGAAGCCCATTCACAGTGTGCTATACCTGGTGCTGGTCTTTTTTGCCATTGCCGGGCACTACATCCTGTTGAATGCGCAGTTCCTGGCCGTGGTGCACATTATTGTCTATGCCGGGGCCATCATGGTACTTTTCCTTTTCACCGTGATGTTGCTGAACCTGAACAGGGAGGAGACTTCTCCCAAGGCAGGATGGGTGAAAGTATCAGCTATCGTAGCGGGTGGTCTGTTGATGCTGGTAATGATCGGAGTGTTCCGGGGCTATGAGATGGCAGTGACAAGTAACCCGGCACTGACCCAGATCGGACTGGTTAAAAACCTGGGACGGATCCTGTTTGACGACTACATCATCCCGTTCGAACTATCGTCGGTGCTGTTTCTAACAGCCATGATCGGAGCGGTAATGCTGGGGAAAAAAGAACAAATCAAGAAAACATATGACTGAGACCCTCATGGTCATTCCGATTTTGCATTATCTCACCTTCTGCTCGGTGCTGTTCGGCATCGGGGTGATCGGGGTACTGGTGAAGCGGAACGCACTGGTGATCCTGATGTCGATCGAGCTGATGATCAATTCGATCAATCTCCTTTTAGCGGCCTTTTCCACCTACCTGAATGATCCGGCGGGCCAGATATTTGTCTTTTTCATCATGGTAGTCGCGGCGGCCGAGGTGGCGGTGGGGCTGGCGATCATTGTGCTGATTTTCAGGACGACGCATACGATTGATATAGATGTGCTTAATAAACTCAAATGGTGACAGGTAATTACAAATTACGAATTACAAATTAGGAATTGCGGATGTAAGTATGGACTGGGTGGTTGGAATGACGATACTGTTTCCCTTGTTGGGTTTTTTAATCCTGGGGATCGGCTTTCGGAAAATTCCTGAGCAGATAACTTCGTGGATCGGACCGGGAACCATCGGAGTATCGTTTTTGCTGGCGGTTGTGTTACTCATCAGTGGGCAGTTGGCAGTGGGCAGTTGGCAGGTATTCACCTGGTTCTCTTCCGGCGATTTTTCCGTTTCATTCGGATTTCTGATCGATCCGCTTTCGTTGCTGATGCTGCTGATCGTGACCGGTGTCGGGTTCATCATTCATGTTTATTCCGTCGGTTACATGAAGGGCGATCCGGGGTATAACCGGTTTTTCTCCTATATGAACCTCTTTGTCTTTTCGATGCTACTGCTGGTGCTGGCCGACAACTACCTGGTCCTGTTCATCGGCTGGGAAGGGGTGGGACTTTGTTCGTATCTGCTGATCGGCTTCTGGTTCCGGAACCAGGCTTTCAACAATGCGGCAAAGAAAGCGTTCATCATGAACCGGATCGGAGATCTGGGTTTCTTGCTGGGGATCATTTTGATCTTTACCACTTTCGGGAGTGTAGACTTCTCTGATGTTTTTCCCGGGCAACCTGTTTATCGGTTGGTGATCCGACCATCGTTGCCATCACCCTGCTGCTATTTGTCGGAGCCATTGGCAAGAGCGCACAGATCCCGCTCTATACCTGGTTGCCCGACGCCATGGCCGGTCCCACACCGGTATCGGCCCTGATCCATGCGGCTACCATGGTCACCGCCGGAGTCTATATGGTAGCCCGTTCGGGAGTTCTTTACGCGCTGGCACCACCCACGATGGCGGTAGTGGCCATCACCGGACTGATCACCGCGGTATTTGCCGCCTCGATCGCCATCTACCAGAACGACATCAAAAAGATACTGGCGTACTCCACCATCAGCCAGCTGGGCTTCATGTTTCTGGCGCTGGGAGTAGGGGCCTTTACCAGTGCGATGTTCCACCTGACCACCCATGCTTTTTTCAAGGCCCTGCTCTTTCTGGCGGCAGGCAGTGTGATCCATGCGATGGGAGGGGGACAGGATATCCGGAAGATGGGCGGGTTGAAAAAGAAACTTCCCTGGACCTATTACACATTCCTGATCGGTACCGTAGCCATTGCCGGGGTCCCTCCCTTTAGCGGCTTCTTCTCCAAAGACGAGATCCTGCTGCAGACCTTTTCAGCGGATCCAGTATTCTGGATTGTCGGGTTTACCGGGTCGCTGATGACAGTCCTGTATATGTTCCGGCTGATGAACCTCACCTTCCTGGGAAACTTCAGGGGAACCTCAGACCAGCAGCATCACCTGTACGAGTCGCCCCGGGAGATGCTTATCCCGCTGATGATCCTGGCTTTCCTTTCGGCCATCGGAGGGGTGTTGAATGTACCGGCTATTTTCGGAGGAAGCAGCTTCCTGGAGCACGCCCTCCATCCGGTATTTGCCGGTGCACAATTGCTTTTGCATACCGGGGGTCTGACCCTCAATACCGGGGTATTTCTGCTGGTCGTAACCCTCATCGGCATCCTGGTGATGGCTTATCTGGCCTACCAGCTGTATGTCCTCGATGGCAAAGGATTGAAACCGGATGATGCCAACCGGCGGTTCCTGCCGCACCTGCTCTTTCAAAGGTATTATGTCGACGAACTCTATCGCAAAAGCATCATCAATCCATTGCTGGCGCTGAGCGGATTCCTTAACAGGGTGGTAGAGTTCCGGGTGATTGACTGGCTGGTGAACGGGGTCGGCCGTGCGATGGTCTGGAGCGGAAACACACTGCGGTATATTCAGACCGGCCATGTCGGATTTTATCTTTTCATGATGATCATCGGGATCATCCTGCTACTGGTGTTCAACGTGCTGATCAGATAACGCATGATAACCGTCGCACTCATCGGCTTCCCCCTGCTCCTGACCCTGGCCCTCTTTCTCCTTCGTGGGGAGAGGTTGCTGAAGTGGACAGCCCTGCTGGGCTCCCTGCTGGAGTTCGGCTGGGCTATTTTTGCATGGATCAACTATGAACACTATTGCAAATGCAGTCTGCGTGTCAAGATTGACTGGCTGGAGAGCCTGGGCATCTCCCTGCAGCTCGGTATGGATGGGATCAGCATCCTGCTGGTTATACTTACCGCCTTTCTGATCCCGCTCATCATTCTTTCTTCCTGGAATCAAAGCTATACCAAGCCCTCGGCATTCTATGGGCTGATCCTGCTGATGGAGATGGCATTCATGGGGGTCTTCACGGCTTTCGACGGGATCCTGTTCTACATTTTCTGGGAGATGGCCCTGATCCCGGCCTGGTTCCTCTGTGCGGTGTGGGGCGGGTACGACCGGATACGGATCACCTTCAAGTTCTTTATTTACACCTTCGTGGGAAGCCTTTTCATGCTGGGGGCACTGATCTACCTCTACTATAAAACACCCATCCCCCATTCGTTTGATTTCCGGTGGTTATACGCGGCCACACTCACTTCCACGGAGCAACTCTGGATCTTCATTGCCCTCTTCCTGGCATTCGCCATCAAGATTCCGATCTTCCCGTTCCACACCTGGCAGCCCGACACCTACACCACCGCTCCAGCTCAGGGCACCATGCTGCTTTCGGGGATCATGCTGAAGATGGGTATCTATGGGGTGATCCGGTGGCTGATCCCGATCACCCCGGATGCGGTTGCTGATTATGGACCGGCGGTGATGATCCTGGCGATCACCGGGATCGTATATGCCTCCCTCATCGCCTTCCGGCAGGATGATATGAAGCGGCTTGTGGCATACAACTCCATTGCCCATGTGGGGCTGATCGCTGCCGGGCTCTTTACCCTGAGCAAACAGGCCTACGACGGAGCAGTAATCCAGATGCTATCACACGGGGTTAATAGTGTGGGATTATTTGCATTGATCGGAATGATTGAACGAAGAACCGGAACACGGAGTATCGCTTCGCTGGGCGGACTGGCCCGGCAAGCCCCCTGGCTGGCGATCTTTTTCATGATCATCCTGCTGGGAAGCATCTCGCTGCCCCTCACCAACGGATTTGTGGGTGAGTTTTTATTGCTTATAGGACTCTTCAATTATTCTATTGCATTCTCGGCCGTAGCAGGACTGACTATTATTTTCGGAGCGGGGTATATGCTCTGGATGTACCAGCGGGTGATGCTGGGGGAATCACCCCCGGAAGGGTATCCGGCTGCAGAAGCTGCACGCCTGCACGGGCGAACCAACAGGTCGCCCATACCGGCTGACCTGACGCTGACGGAGGCCCTGGTACTGATCCCCATCGTGATCATGATCTTCTGGATCGGGATCGCACCGGGGCTGTTTTACCCCTAAATCCCCCGAGTACCCGGGGGACTTACTCCCTTCCCGAGTCCTCGGGAGAGGGTTGGGGAGGGGTCAATATGAATGACGAATTACGAATTACGAATTACGAATAACGAATGAGTACGATCATAGCACTGGCAGTTTTGGGAATCATCACCCTGTTTCTGGGGGTGATGAAGAAGAAGTCGTGGCTGCTGCCGGGAATCCTGGTGGGACTGGCGGTGGCGCTGGGACTGACGCTGACAGGATGGAACACGGATATCAGTTTTTACCATCGCATGCTGGTGATGGACAATTACGCACTGGCTTTCAACGCGGTGCTGATCTTCTCGACCTTCTTGATATTCCTGTTTGCTCATCATTACTACCAGCCTGTGGAGCGACCACTTGAAGATGTCTATACCGTGACCCTGTTCGCCCTGCTGGGAGCCGTGCTGATGGACAGCTACGGCAACCTGATCATGCTCTTTCTGGGAGTGGAGACTCTTTCCATCGCCTTGTACATCCTGGCCGGGAGCCACAGGGAAGCGATCAGCTCCAACGAGGCTACGCTGAAATACTTCCTGCTCGGGTCGTTCATTTCGGGCTTCCTGCTCTTCGGCATAGCGCTCATCTATGGAGCAGCCCATTCGTTTGACCTGCAGGATATTGCTCACTTCGTATCAGCACTGAACGGTGAATGGCCGCCCATTTTTCTGGCCGGACTCTTTCTGATCATCATCGGGCTGGCGTTTAAAATTGCCATTGTTCCCTTCCATTTCTGGGCGCCGGATGTCTATGAGGGAACGCCTACGCTGCTCACCGCTTTTATGGCTTCGGTGGTTAAGACCGCCAGCATTGCGGCGTTGTACCGGCTCTTCAGCACCTGTCTTCACGGAGCGCAGGGGATCTGGGAGAGCAGCCTGTGGATCCTGGCTGCGCTGACGATTCTGCTAGGAAACCTGACCGGCCTTTACCAACCTTCGGCAAAGCGGATGCTGGCCTATTCCAGCATTGCCCAGTCGGGTTATATGATCCTGGCTGTTTTGGCCTTCAGCAGTCGTTCTGCAAACCTCCTCCTGTTCTATACCCTCAGTTATTCGATCGCCACCATCACCGCGTTCGGGATTGTCCTGCTTGTCAGGGAGGTTCGTGGAAACGACCTTTTCACCGCGTTCAACGGCCTGGGGAAGAACAATCCCGTGGAGGCCTTTTGTATGACGGTTGCCATGTTGTCTCTTACCGGCATCCCCCCACTGGCAGGCTTTGTGGCCAAGTTTTATCTCTTTTCCACCGCTATCGGGGCCGGATATCTCTGGCTGGTGCTGATTGCGATCGTTGGGTCTGCTGTAAGTGTCGGCTATTATTTCAAGCCAGTCATCGCCATGTACCTTCGTGAAGGGGATGGCATGAAATTAAAAACTCCGAAATCCTACAAAGCGTTTCTGCTGTTTGCCACCATTGTGACTATTTTACTGGGAGTACTGCCCTTTATGGTGTTGAAGCAGTGAGGTAGCTGTCCGCCTGTCCGCCTGTTACATGAACCGTTTGATCTCCGCAGCGTGCTCTTTCTCCTCCTCGATGACCTGGTGGATGAGCCGTTTGGCATTGCTTTCAGTGCGTTTTTCCAGTTCGGTGTAAAAGTCCACACTATCGTTTTCGAACTTGAAGGCGATCCCCAGCGCCTCTTTGGGGGTTTTGACTGTCTTTGCCAGTTCGGTACCGGCGCCGGCCTTTCCAAAGATGTGACGGTCGGCCAGGTAGTTTATGTAATCATCGGCTTCATCCTGGTTGAACTCGAATTTTTCAGCCTCGAATTTTTCAGCCAGCTTCTGGAAGATGGCGATGTGCATAACCTCTTTTTCGGCCAGGTCCAGCAGCAATGCTTTGATGTCGGTATCGGTTTTCAGCGCCTCGGCAGCAGCCGTGTAAAATGCATAACCGTTCTCTTCAATCCTGACCGCAATTTCAATGATCTCTTGTCCGGAATAATACATATCAGGTAGTTTTTTACAAAGGTATAAATATTGTTACATTTGCGCGATGACTGACCGTACCCAGGAAAAATACTCCTCCGCTTTCACCCTCTCCGACATGGAGATCTTCATCTTCCCGGAGCTTCTCTACTCCCTGGTGCTGGCTAATATCCTTTCCCCCGAGATCTGGAAATGGCGGGATGATAAATGGTTCAGAAAGATCGAAACCCTGCCACCCCTCAAACGGATCCAACGGGTGAAACAGTACATCATGGACCACTACGACTTTAACCTGGATCTGGAAACATGGGGTCTTACCGACAAGGAGACCGAGATCAACCGCTTCCGGGAGTTCATAGATCCGGAGGTGCTGAGGCAGTCGAACGCCCTCTTTGGTTATGAGGGAGACAGGTATTATTTCGACATCGATATCCGCCGGCATTTCGGGCTGGATAAATACGATACCGACATCATCCCCTACTGGAAAACCGAAACAGTCGAGGCCATGAACGCCTTCAGGTTTAAACCCGGTCATCCGGTTGGAGCAGGAGAGTGTGTCTCCCTGGCTACCCTCTATGCTGCGGCGTTGTTCATTGTGGCTGGGATTCCCCTGGAGCAGATCTTCCTGATGGGAACTCCCCTGCACTCACAGAATTATATCCTGGTGGAAGACGGAGTGCTGACCAACAACCGGAGGATCGTAACCAAATCCATGTGGTACAATGGTACAGAACTTTCCGCTCTCGCCCGCCGGGCGCTGGAACATGAGCAAATCACCATCGTGGCGCACCAAACCGGGTACATCCATTCGGTATACCCGGAAGCTACAATTGATCAAGAGGCTTACCGTAGATTCCGGGAATCATTGACTTCGTTCCTGAATATCGGGATGGACTATGAGATCTTTATCAATTTTCTTCGTTCTTACCACCGGTATCAGAAGTTGTTCCAACTTGTCGTACATTGCCGGGGCTCTGTGAAATACCTTCCTTTGGATAAAGCATTCGGATATGAGCATGGGAGCAAAAACCGGCTGGGAGATAAAACTGCCAGGAAACTCCTGTGCGAAATCGGCGATGAGGATTTCTGCTACTGTCCGTTTGAGGATCGTGCCACTATCAACGACAAGGACCCACTCTTTCAGCTGAAGCCCTATCCTGATTTTATCCATGAGCTGATGAGCCTCTTTCCGGATCTGGACCCGAACCAGGAACTCCGGAAAGACCTGAGGCATTTTGTACATACGGTGCCAAAGCTTCCGGGAGGGGAGAAGAGGTATGCTGGAGCACAGGGAACGGAGCACAGGGCACAGGGCACAGAGGCACAGGGGCACAGGGGCACAGAGCGAAGGGCATGTGAGGATGGGGTGCTGGGGATCACGACAGCCATGACACGGGAGGAAATCATGGACGCTTTACTTAGGGTCGAGGGTCGAGGGTCAAGGGTCAAGGTGAAGGATCCAGCATCCAGCATCCAGCTAGCCTTTTATGCCGGCCGCTTCATGGACTACTGCGACTGGACGCCCTTTCTAAAGGCCGCCTTAGAACGAAATCCGGTATCGGTATCTTATTTTAGGGAGAGTGATCTGCAGGAGGTGTTTGCGCAAATGAGTGCATGGCCTGATGAATCTATCTACGAAGGGAACCGCCTTGCACTCCCGGATGAGGTGGTCAACTTCGGTCGGGGAGATGGCATAGAAAAGGCCATTACCCTGTCAAATGTGATCAAAGCCCGCAGCCGGGGAGAGACGATTATGCTGAGAATCGATGGCCGGGAAGTGCATCTGCAGGCATCAGGAGGGAAGTACCATTTCACTTCAGAAAAACACTTCAAAAAGAACCTGACCCTCTAGGAGCAATCTTCCCCTTATACTTCTGTGCCCCTGTGTCCTGTGCCCCTGTGTCCCTGTGCCTTTTATCCCACCATCACAATCCCCCAGGGCTTTGCGGTTTCCCAGGCACTGCGCGTGAAATCGGGAACGGAGACAGCATGGCTGCGGTTCCCGACGGAGATCTCACTGAGTTCGACAATGGACGACCCCTTGCTGGAGCCATTTGTGTGCCTCCGGCTCCAGTGCAATTTTCTGGGATGGCCATTTCCGGGCGATTCTCCGGGTGCCACTCAGCAGGTGGATCCGGCTGTAGGGGCGGGGAGAGGTGGTGTCGTGCTGAATCAGAATGGTCTTTCCGCCGAAGGTGCGTACCAGGGTGGTGGCAGCAGGCACCTCAACGGCGGCATGCTTTCCGTGGTTCATCGCATACACGGCAATGGGAGTATGCAGCGACCAGGGAGTACAACTGTAGACCAGATCCACATCGTCCCGTTCGCACAGCTTCCTCCAGTCGTCCTCTCCGGCCGAAAAACCGGCAGGCTCCTTCCGCCCCTTATCCGTCACAATCTTTTTGGCCTTTGCCACCCGCTCGGGAACCATATCGCATACAGCGGAGATCTCTACGCCCTCTGCATTGAGGAGCCTTTCTACCCCCTCCATACCACGCATTCCCACTCCGATCAACCCGATCCGGACACTGTTCAGCGGTTCACAGGTGAGCCCCATCACGCTTGGACCCTCCCGGGCAGGCCCGGGAAGCTTCACCGGAGAAACAAAGGTGGATGCCAGGCCGGTGATATCACTCAGGCTGGCTGCTGCCACGCTGACTGCGGCTGTCTTGAGAAAATTTCGACGGGAGGTTTTCATGGGTTGAAATTTGAAATTTGAAATTAGGAAATTGAAACCAGGAAATTGAAATCGGGGAATCTGAAAAAAAGAAATTAAAAGTAAAAAAATCAAAGGAATTTTCATTGAAACATATATGAATATTAATAACTTAATATATTGTTAATCTTTTAACAGGTTGTCAATCAGTGCCTTATTAAAAATTTTTCTTGTTTTTTTTGTTTTTTCGTCGTATCTTGTAACAAAAATTCTGCCTATGGAAACCAGACAGGAAATTACGTACGATCTCTTGAAGAAATATGGTTCGCGTTGGGCCATTCTTACGGCTATGAGCATGGAACTATCGAAAAAAGGGGTTTTACTGCCACATGATATTCATAGCATCCTGGAGATCACCCGCATAGAGATCACTTCCGGGTGTTACTCTACCTGCGAGATCGATTGCACATTGAATAAAGTAGAAGGAGAACTAATCTCGTCCGGTTCTTCGTTCGGGGAAGCTTACCTGGATCCCTGGATGGATCTGCTGGCCAAAGCGATGCAGGGTCACCTGGATTATGAACAGATCACCAGCATTCCCGCGCTCAAGCCCGTGGAGAGCTCCTGCGGCTTTCTGCAGTGCGGCTGCTAAGTGCTCAGGGCTCAGGGCACAGGATAAGGCACAAGGCATGAGCCCCGAGCCATGAGATATCCAGGATCCAGTGTCCAGGATCCAGCAATCAGCATCCAGAATTTATTTACTTTTGCTTCATGGCAAGCAACGAGGAACTTTTCCGGAAGATCATTGCCCATGCCAAGGAGTATGGCTATATCTTTCCTTCCAGTGAAATTTATGACGGCCTGAGTGCGGTTTACGATTACGGCCCCTTCGGTGTAGAGCTGAAGAACAACATTAAAGAATACTGGTGGAAGTCGATGGTTCAGTATCATGAGAACATCGTTGGCCTCGATACCGCTATCTTCATGCACCCGACTGTCTGGAAAGCCTCCGGGCATGTAGATGCCTTTAATGATCCGATGATCGACAACAAGGATTCCAAGAAACGCTACCGGGCCGATGTGCTGGTAGAAGATCATATCCTTAAGATCGAGGAGAAGATAGAAAAAGAGGTAGAGAAGGCCTCCAAACGGTTTGGAGACTCCTTTGATGAAAAGATGTTCAGGGAGACAAATCCCCGGGTGCAGGAGAACGTGAGGAAGATGGATGAGATCAAGCAGCGGTTTTACCCGGCATTGGAATGCAATGATCTGGTTGATGTCAAACGTCTGATTGAAGAACTGGGGATCGTTTGCCCGGTATCCGGAAGCCGCAACTGGACCGATGTACGCCAGTTCAGCCTGATGTTCTCCACCCAGATGGGGTCAGTAAATGAAGATGCCAGCGCCATTTTTCTCCGTCCGGAGACTGCTCAGGGCATTTTCGTGAATTTTCTGAATGTCCAGAAATCGGCCCGGATGAAGATCCCCTTTGGCATTGCCCAGATCGGGAAAGCCTTTCGCAATGAGATCGTGGCCCGTCAGTTCCTCTTCCGTATGAGGGAGTTCGAACAAATGGAAATGCAGTATTTTGTCCGTCCGGGCGAAGAGATGAAATGGTATCAGTACTGGAAGGATGCCCGGATGAAATGGCATCTCTCCCTTGGGATACCGGCTGAAAAGTACCGGTTTCATGACCATGAAAAGCTGGCCCACTACGCCAATGCCGCTGCCGATATTGAATTTGAATTTCCGATCGGGTTCAAGGAGCTGGAGGGGATCCATAGCCGCACCGATTTTGATCTGGGGGCTCATCAGGAGTATTCAGGCAAAAAGATGCAGTATTTTGATCAGGAATTGAATGAAAGCTACATTCCATACGTAGTGGAAACTTCCATCGGTCTCGACCGAACCTTTTTAGCCGTTCTGAGCCAGGCTTACCGGGAGGAGAAGCTGGAAAATGGTTCCGGGCGCGTGATACTGAGTCTACCGCCCCGCCTGGCGCCGATCAAAGCGGCGATCCTCCCCCTGGTGAAGAAAGACGGGTTACCTGAAAAAGCCCGGGAGGTGATGGATGCACTGAAATACGACTACCGCTGCTTCTATGAAGAGAAAGACACCATTGGCCGCCGCTACCGCCGGATGGATGCGTTGGGAACCCCATTCTGCCTTACCATCGACCACCAGACCCTGCAGGACGACACTGTGACTATCCGGGATCGGGATACGATGCTGCAGGAGCGGATTTCAGTCGAAGAGATTGAAGAGGCGCTGAAAGAGAAATTAGCGAGGTAGCGAGAAGCGAAATGGTGAGTTTGTGAGTTTGTGAAGATAGTATTCCATTGGTTTTTCAGAGCCGGCAAGGTAGCCCTCCTTTTTCTTGGATCCGTTGCATTGCTGGGAATTATCCTGGCGTTTACCTCGGCGCCGTTCTGGATATGGTACGGACTGGGAACCGCGAACGCAGACATCACCCGGACTCCGGATTATATCGTTGTTCTGGGTGGTAGCGGGATCCCCAGTGAAAGTGGACTGATGCGCACCTTTTATGCCGGAATTGCTGCCACGCATTTTCCTGATGCCCTGTTGATCGTAGCCCTTCCCGGCGATACTGCCGACAGTTTGAGCTCCATCAGTAAAATGCGGGACGAACTGTTCCTCCGGGGCATCCCACCGGAACGGATCCTGCTGGAAGACTCAGGGACCAACACACGGGCGCAGGCCATGCTGATCAGGGAACTGGTTCACAATTACGAATTAAGAATGACGAATGACGAATTCAACGGCGATTCCCTGACCCTGTTACTGATCACTTCCCCCGAGCACCTCTACCGTGCTGTGCTGGTATTCAGGAAAGCCGGTTTTAAAAATGTGGACGGATTGCCTGCCTTTGAATCAGACATTGAATCCGATATTTCCTTTGCTGCTAAGCGGTTGGGTGGCCGCCGCTGGGTACCTGACGTGGGCGACAGCATAACCCTTCGCTACCAGTTCTGGACGCAACTGCAGTATGAGATCCTGATCCTGCGTGAATATTTGGCAATAACCTATTATTGGCTGATGGGGTGGATCTAATTATAGAGATTCATTGCCCGGTCCACTCCCTGAAGCACAAAGCATTGAATCATTTCCACGGCAGCGTTGATCCTGGGGATCAGCACCTTCTCCTCCTCTTTGGTCCAGCGGCCCAGCACGTAATCGACCTGGTAACCTTTCGCGAAATCATTTCCTATTCCCACGCGCAGCCTTGGAAAATCCATGGTTCCAAGGGTTTCAATCAGGCTGATCAGTCCGTTGTGGCCGCCGTCGCTCCCCTTTTTCCGAAGGCGTAAGGTGCCCAGGGGTAAGGCAAGGTCATCAACAATCACCAGGAGGTTCTCCGGGGCAACCTTCTCTTTGTTCATCCAGTACCTGACCGCTTTCCCGCTCAGGTTCATGAAGGTAGTAGGCTTGATCGCAAGGATGGAACGGCCTTTCAGGTTTCCTTTTGCAACGGATGCCAACCTGCCTGCAGAAAAAGTGGTTCTCAGGGATAATGCCAGCGCATCCGCCACAATAAAACCGATGTTGTGGCGGGTGTCGGCGTACTCATCGCCGATGTTGCCCAGACCGACGATTAAAAAGTGCATGATTATTCTTCAGCGGGCTTGCCGGTCTCTCCTTCTGCACCTTCAGCCGCCTCTTCAGCACCCTCCTCAACATCCTCAACCACTGCTCTGGCAGAACGGACACCGACGACAACATTCCGGGGTGCATCAAGAAATTCAATGTGGTCGCGAACCAGATTAGAGATCGTAATGGAATCGCCGATATCGAGGTCGGAGATATTGATCTCAATGAAATCGGGGAGATTTTCCAGCAGTGCTTTGATCTTCAGTTTTCTGGCTTTCTTGATCAGACGACCGCCGCGAAGAACTCCCTTGGGAGTTCCCGTCAGCTTCACCGGTACAGCGATGATGATCGGTTTGCTGTCGAATACCTCCAGGAAATCCACATGAAGAATCCGGTCGGTAACCGGATGATACTGCACATCCTGAACCATAGCATGGTGTTCGTTCCCACCGATATTCAGCCTGATGATGTACACCTCAGGGGTGAAGATAACTTTTGCAAAGAGCTTTTCATCAGTCAGGAAATGGACCTGCTCTTTGCCGCCATACATGACACAGGGCACTTTCCCCTCCCTGCGTATCTTTCTGGCATCTTTTTTCCCTACGTTCTCTCTGGGAGAACCGCTCAATGATACCTGTTTCATAATAGGTTTGTGTTTTGGTTTAACCGAATGCGATCCCGGATACCGGATGCCGGATATCTCATGGCTGGTGGCTCATGCCTTGTGCCTTATCCTGACCACTGAATCGGGTCGCAAAGGTAGGAATAATTTTCTTAGAATTTAAACAGGGAGGAAATCGATTCCTTCCTTTTAAGGCGGTTGATCACTTCGCCAAAGAGGTCAGCCGTAGTGATAACCTTCACTTTGGGGCTCTCCTGGTGGGTTGGGATGGTATCGGTTACTACCAGCTCCTCAAGGGCAGATTTCTCAATGTATTCATAGGCATTCCCCGACAGGAGGGGATGGACGATCAGCGCACGTATCGTAGCAGCGCCATTCTCTTTCAGCACTTCGGCCGCCCGGCACAGGGTCCCTCCTGTATCCACGATATCGTCGAGCAGGATTACGTTTTTTCCCTTCACGTCTCCGACCAGGGCCATCCGCTCGATTTCATTGGGCCTGGAGCGGTGCTTGTAACAGATAACAAAATTGGTATGAAAAAACTTGGCATAGGATCCGGCTCTCCGGGTTCCACCGGTGTCGGGAGAGGCGAAGGTAAGATTTTCGAGGTGCAGGGTTTTCAGGTAGGGAATGAAAACAGATGATGCATAAAGGTGGTCTACAGGTACGTCAAAGAAGCCCTGGATCTGGTCAGCATGCAAATCCATGGTGATGATACGGGTTACACCTGCCGCCATCAGCAAGTTGGCTATCAGTTTGGAAGCGATGGAGACACGGGGCTTGTCTTTCCGGTCCTGGCGCGCGAACCCGAAATAGGGAATCACCGCCACAATAGTACGGGCAGAGGCGCGGCGGGCAGCATCGATCATCATCAGGAGTTCCATCAGGTTGTCTGATGGAGCAAACGTGGATTGAACCAGGAACACATCAGTTCCACGGATGTTTTCATCGAAAGATGGCTGGAATTCCCCGTCAGCAAAATTGACTACAGACATTTTTCCCAGCTCGGTCCCGTATGCCTGGGCTATTTTTTCACCCAGATACCGGGATGTTCTTCCTGCAAAGATTTTGACTTTAACTGACATGCATGAAAACCGTTTGAATGAAATTCAAAAATACGGGATTTGGGGACAGGATGCAAGGTTTTTTTGTGAACACCCGGTTCAGAAGCAATGTTTTTGCATTACAGATAGGTTTGCAAAACGGTCGACCGGGAAGCATGTTTCAGCTTTCTGATAGCCTTTTCTTTGATCTGGCGAACTCGTTCGCGGGTCAGGTCAAACCGTTCGGCAATTTCTTCAGCGGTTAGCAAAGGGGTTCCGTCCAACCCGTAAGAGGAACGGATGATTTCGGCTTCCCGGAGGGTGAGAGAGGAAACCGCCCGCTCAATCTCAATCCTCAGCGATTCAACCAACAATCCACGGTCTGGTCGGGAGTTTTCATCACCCTGGATGGTGTCGCACATCGTGATCGTTTCATTCTGAATCAGCGGAGCATCGATGGAGACATGGCGTCCGGAATTTTTCATGCATTCCCGCACTTCATTTTCAGAGAGATCCAGTATCCCGGCCATTTCCGACACCTCGGAATCCCGCTCCCACTGTTGTTCAAAGCGAACGTTTGCATGATGGATCTTGCTGATGGATCCGATTTTATTCAACGGGAGTCTGACAATGCGCGACTGTTCCGCCAGCGCTTGCAAGATGGCTTGCCGGATCCACCAAACAGCGTAAGAGATGAATTTAAATCCCCGTGTTTCATCAAACCGCTTGGCAGCCTTCATCAGGCCAAGGTTTCCCTCGTTGATCAGATCAGAAAGGCTTAAACCCCGGTTCTGGTATTGTTTGGAGACAGAGACCACAAACCGCAGGTTTGCCCTTGTCAGTTTTTGCAGAGCCTCCGGGTCACCCTGTCGGATCTGCTGTGCCAGGAGTACCTCTTCTTCCACCGAGATCATGTCAACTTTCCCGATCTCCTGCAAATATTTATCCATCGAAGCAGTTTCCCGGTTGGTAAGTTGCTTTGTGATGACTAATTGCCTCATTAGAACTCCTTTTTTAGGGCATCTTTTTGCCCGGTTTCATTCCGGGCCATCATGGGGAGTACAATACGCTCAATGCCTGCCTGAAGGAGAAAGGGATTGAATCATACCCAGGGGGTGTCAGAATTCTTCAAAGGTAGTGATAATCCCAATACCAGGAGCCTATTAATTCTATATCGATTCAAAGAGCCGTGAATACCTGCTAATTACCAGTTTCTTGCCAACCGGACTTTCGTGACCGGCAATGATCATTCAGGGTGAGGGGAGATGGTATTTTGGAAATGTGGATGAAATGCATAATTTTGCAGGCCATTTGCCCTGATGGCGGAACTGGTAGACGCGCTGGTCTCAAAAACCAGTGGGGTAATTCCCGTGCCGGTTCGATTCCGGCTCAGGGTACAAAGACAAGCTGCAAGACGACCGAAAACACTGATGTTCTCGGTCGTTTGTTTTTCAGACCGTTGCTTATTGGAGAACAGGAATGGACTGTTTATATAATGTTAAAACCCATCTCTTTGAGGTATTCAAATGTCGAATTATAAAAAGATGGATTCCGTGTTGGATCCTCGGGATCTCCCTCTGGTACCACAATCACCATCCCTTGTCGTGCACGTGTTAGCAAGACTCGATATGCGTTTTTTAAATATTGTTTACGTGTCGCTTTTTTAATATGGGTCCATTTATCTCCAATAAATGACCAATGCTCCCAACCATTTCTCGAGTATCTGAAATCGGCGTCCCAAACAACACATACCCAGTCAAGTTCTAATCCTTGAATATGAAATTCTGTTGCAACATCTTCTAAATAATACGAAGAACGAACATCCTGCTTTTCATCAAGGAACCAATGAATAGGATCCATTGGAGATTTTATATCTATCGCATAAGGCTTAAGCCTTATTGCCTGAGAAGAGACAACGATTCCATATCTTTCAGTGCCTCTCGCTTGCTTCTTTAACCATTTTTTGCCGGAAATTAGATTGCGTGTAACAACGATTGGGTAATTTGGACTTAATTGTTTACGAAGTAAAACGGATTCTTCAAAATTGACATCTAGAATAGTCTTTACCAATAATGAAACATTTTCAGCCCTAAATGAACGCATTGAAATAGCCAAATGTAATTCCTCCTTATAAACCACATTCAATCGGTTATTTAACGATTTTAATATTTCACTAGCATTATATTCACTATCATTCATCCTTTCGGAGATGTAAACATGCCAGTCTGGGTATGATCGTTCAAGTGCTTCAATCCATTCGCTAATTCCAGCTTCACCTGTATTGATTTCCTGGCCTCCACCAACCAGACATATGATTACAGCCCAATCACTATGTCTATCTAAGCAAGAAATAAGGAAGTCTGGTTCCGATTTATTGAACCCTGCTATTCCTTTTTTTACTCGCATGAATTTTGATGTTTGTTTGATATTCCATGCGCGTTGGGCCTCATCGAATAAAGTGACATGTTCAATAGGAGGTTTAAAAGGATCAATAAGACATTCATCTCGGAAATGATGAATGTTCTGGATAAATGCTTTCACTTCACTTCTCGCTTGCCCAATCCTTAATTTTGCAAGACTATCTCTCACACGAAATACTCTATCTCTTGCCAATGCTTCACGTAAAATGGCAACTAATGGGCCATTTCCGGACAGAAAGACGCTATATAAAGCATTTGATTGATCAAAGTGAGTAGTTGCGATATTGAGGCCAACCAGTGTTTTTCCAGCCCCAGGTACTCCAGTTACAAAACAAATTGATTTTTGAGAATTTTCTTTTGAAAACCGAATGATTTGAGTAACTGCGTCAGACGTCTTGGTAAGGTTAATGGCGCTTGCATCATTTCTTGAAATTTCGGTTACGGAGTGGCCATTATATAAAGCCATGGCCGCTTCAATAATGGTTGGCGTCGGACAGTATCGACCTTTTTCCCAAGATGAAGAATCAATTGCTACTCCGTCAGAGAATGATAAAACTGCCTTTATAACTTCGGGGAAGCTTTTCACATTGCTCCTAATTGGCAGAATGGTTTTATCAAACTCCGGAGTAACCGATATCGATAAAAATTCAACAGCTGCCCTTGTTGAAATAAGAACCGGAGCGATAATTTGATCATGACTTGTTTCATGAAAATTTTTAAGGTCTAGAGCATAATCCCAAACCTGGTCAATCGCATACGAAGGGAATTCAGACTCGCCAATTTTAAATTCAAGAACAAAGATGACCGACCCAATGATAAGAAGAACATCAACACGTTTCCCCATACGGGGAATACTATACTCGAAATAAATAACACCTTGAAATGGTCGAAGTGTTTCTTTAAGTATTTTGATCTCCTCTATCCATGCGTCACGTTGAGTTTGAAGAAGTGTAAATTCATTTTGTTTCTCTATGTTTCCAAGAATTGCATCTGATGGTGTTTCTAAAAATATATTGATGGGTGCTGAGTAATATGAGCGGAGCATTAATCTTTTTTTTGTTAGGTCAAAAATACCTCGTTTTTACATTCTTTCAAACCGTTTGTGAATTTAAAGATCGCTTCTTTTAATCAAATGTTGGTTCCAAAGGTGCTGATTTCTATCGTTTCTCAACAAAAAGATTTAATTGCTCTTAGCACAGAGGTAAAGGAAAGAAATATAGATTTTAAAAAGCATTTCAAAATACCTGAACACCTGAGGGATATCTACCAAAGCCCTATTCAGCACCCACTGAAGAGCTGGTCAGGAATGAAATTGAATCACTCATGGCGGAATTCAAGAAATTTGATCTGTCGGAATACATCGATCTGTATAAACAGAAGACCTACGCCTTATTTAAGTACGATTACAGTTTCGACCGGTACGTGAAGCCAGAAGTAAAAAAGTTTTGCAAAGACTGGTGTTTCAAGTTCAACTTTGCAAATAATGCCCTGAAGAAGATTTTAGAGCTCAAGGCTGAAAATCCGACTGCGTAAGTAAGCATACTCTACACTTTTACACTAATCTTTCCTCAAGCAAATCCTTCCAAAGGATAAATCCTTTCTGCTCGTCTGAATAATCATGTAAGACACGACTAAAATTCGCTGGCTGTAAATCGAGAAAGGCTTGACGTCCATCATTACGGATAATGTTCAGTTGATGATCAACGACATGCAGCTGGTTGCGAAATTCTTGCTTGTTTTTGTCCATATGCCACAGATATGTTGCTTCCCTGGTATCAAGTGTTTCCATAACCAGATGATATTGTTTGTCACCGGCTAAAAGAAAAACAAACGAAAACGGGTTCAGGACAAACCGAAGTTTGAGCATAGCGCTTTCGTGCTGTTCGGCTAAGTATCTGAGTTGCCGGTAATGAATTACTTTTTTGCTTTTTAAAAGATCATCAAGCAGTTGTTCTCCGAATTCATATAATGAAGATCTGCCATCCTGCTGATTTTGAAGCTGATCTATATCCAATAAGTTAGTCTTGGACTTATTAGAACTACTCCAATGAATGAACCTCGATGCAAATCTGAACCGGGCAACTTCAATAATTTCTCTGTTAATTTTCCCCAGGTCGGAAGATGTTGCCAATTGGGAGACCAGTGTATTGTTTTGAAATTCAGCCTGGATAAGAATGGTGACCTTCTTTTTTTTCAGGATCTTTGAAAAATAGGGTTTCAATACATCAAATTCAGGACGGACTTGGTCATTCTCAATTTCAAATTCCAGTTCCTGGTTTGTTTCAGGGATTAAGTGTCGGAAGGCAATAGTCCCATATCTGAATTCAAGATCAGCTATATTCACTGTGATTGGTTCTTCAATGGATACTGTCAGATCTCCTGATTGAATGTCAGGTTCCGGCTCATCGAATAATGAAGCCTGCTTCTCAAGTTTTCGATAATAGGTATTCCGTTTCAGAAACAATTTATTCAGGTAATCGATTTTATAATCCCTGTAATCATAAATGACCGGGGATATCTCTGATCTTTGTACCCTTCCGATATATTGCACTAACTTTCCCTGGAAGGAAAACGGGTAAACAAGAAACAACCGATCCACATGTTGAATATCAATACCCTCTCCAAAAAATTGACCTGTTGTGATCAGAACCTGGAAATTTCCCTCTTTGAGTAATTTCCATTTCATAATTCGGCTGCTTTCCGGGTCATCCCCGGATAGTGCAATCGTTTCATACGATTGTTTGAGAAATTGGTTCAATGAATCGATATGTTCTTTCCTTTCCGTAATGATGATGACCTTTTTCCCCGAAGTCAGCTCTGAAATCACATCTTTTAGAATCAACCGGTTCCGCGCAGAATCATGGACCAGGATCTTTGACAATGTTTCGAACTTATCTGTTTTTGAATTGAACGGAACATCAAGATCTGTGTTTCGGACGATGATTTTTGCAGTCTTCAGCGTCGAAATGTCCGGCGCATTAATTTCAGAAATAATTTCCCCGAGATGGATAAAAATCAGTTTCCCGTCATTGTACTTCCGAAAAGGTGTGGCAGTTAAACCGTACAAATAAAATGAGGATAATTTCCCAATGGTGTTTCTATACGATTCTGCCGGTATGTGGTGACACTCATCAACAATGACCGTCCCGAACTTATTCTTGATATCATTTGAATCTGAGCTGTCAAGCATCTTTGATAAACTCTGGATCAAGGCTACGGTAATTATATGACCAGTTTTCCCTTTCCCTTGCCCGATTTTCCCGATGTCATTTTTTGGGATACCCAAAAATGCTTGGATTCTCTCAATCCATTGTTCGGCCAGTTGTTTCCTGTGGACGATAATTAGGGCTGGCAGTTGTTTTTCAGCAATGATCTTCAGCCCGACAATGGTCTTTCCTGTTCCCGGAGGTGCGACAATGACGCCCATGTCTTTCCTTGCGGCTGCCTCCAAAGCTTTTTTTTGATGTTCCCTGAGTTGAACATCCATGGTAAAAGAAACAGGTGCTCCTTTCTTCCTTTCATCCAGGAAATCATATTCAATGTGATTATCTCTGCAAAACCGAAGAAGGCGGCCAGCCATTCCTTTGGGGATGATAACATAGTCATCTCTTTCTTCAATGAAATTGAAATACCTTTCTGATCCCCAGGTGCGTTTACCAAGTTTCTTTTTGATAATGAACTCACTGCTCAGGAAATTAAGCTCTTCCCTGAGAAAGTTAATCAGAGGCAAAGGCATGCCACTTCTGGTTATTCTAAGTGTATTGTCAAGTACTAATGTGATTTTATCAGGATCCGTGGATGGTTGATATTCTCCATCTTTCTTTAAATCCGCTTTGGCGGAATACTGTTTATAGAGTTGATCCAGTAATGACAAGGGAACTCTTTGAATACGTTGCAGAAACTCCCATTGATCGGCATAAGGCTCCACGGATTGGCTCCGCCGAACTCCGCTTCGCTTTGGTTCCGGATCGATAAAACAGTTATTTCCCTTTTCTAAACAGAATTTATTCAATGGCAGAGCAATCAGGTTACCAAATCCTTTTCCCGAAAGGGCGTCCTGATTGGGAAATAGCCTATCAAAGCTTGAATTCTTATCAAAGGTCGAGAATAATCCAATTTTCTCGAGTAGCTTTATAATGATCTTTCTGCTTTTCGCCGCCGGATAAGGTCGTTCAAAAAACAACCAGACATGACCTCCTTTTCCTGACCGGGATCTTTCAAGGTAGGCAGGTATTCCTTGCTCCTCGCAACATTTGAGGAAGGCTCTGCATTCCTCCAGCCAATTTGATTTATCAAAATCAGCTGCAATAAACCAGGAAGTGTTGTCTTTCAGCAAGGGGTAGATTCCAATGAAATGGCCCCCATTAAGGTGTTTGAGAATTTGTTCATTTGTAAGCGCACTAAGCTGCTTATCTGGATAAGTCTGGATCGTTCCTCCTTTGATTTTATGGAGGCGGAACTGGTATGGATCAAAATCATACGCCGGGAAATAGCCTGATTTGCCATTCTTCTCCCAGCGAATGGCAAAAACATCTTCCCTTCCTCGAAACAGGGATTTGAATACAGGGATATTGTGCGATGATGGTTGATCCATTATTTATTTAGCAAGTGACTTAGCAACGTTATTTTCCTGAACGAATAATGGTTTGCAGTTTTAAAATCAGTAACGGATGACGTTCTTTTCTTGAAAAGGGATTCATATGACTGAATACAGCCTCTTCCATTTCAGGTGTCAGAAGTGCGGTGAACTCAGATCTGAGATAGGCCAATACACTCTCTCATGAAACCATTTATTAGCCGGGGCCCATCCTATTTCTTTGGTAGACATCACATCGACAAGAATCCCCTCGTATATGAATCGACAAACAACCGTTTCTTCGGGATCCTGATGGAACCCTTTTTTTGCCAGTGCTTGTCTTGTCTGTTCAAGTTGTCCGAGAGTTACGATTTGGAGAGCTATGTCAATATCTTTCGTCGGTCGCATCTCATCTGCAGCCGGATCATTGATATAAACACTGACAACAGATCCACCAACAAACATAGATTTCTCATTAAGATCACCCAGAGCCGTAGCAACTTCTATAATGCTTTCAGTATCAATTACTCTTCTCATAATTGCTTTATATGCGTTTTTTTAACTCTTCAATTGCCAGGGACTGCTCTCTGGCTCGACCTATTCGTAGAGAATCGATCAAGGAAATTAATTCATAGAATTCTTCATCAGCCTTGGCTGCTTTGACCACACCTGGATGAAGCGGTTCTATTGCCTGACCTCTTAATTCGCTCAATGCATCCGGCCAAACAAAAAGTTCCTGACTTTGAATTAGTCTGTTTAGAGGAGGAGCAGAATGGGCTGTTGGCATACCCCTGACAATGGGGCCAGGTAGTTGTGGGAAAATATATTTGAAACCATGCTCCAGGAATTCCAGAAGGGACTTCTTCATTAGTTTCTTTTTATCACTGCTGAGCAATCCGGCAAATGCTGAGCGATTCAGGGATTCACTAACCTCAGAAGGACTGATATTAAGAGAAATGGCCAAATCTTTTCCAAACCATGGCTGATCTTTCCATGATGCAATTTTTAACAAAATGACGATATCCTGGGGCCGCATACCATTGTGTTTCTTCATTTCTTTTTTATTAATTCGCGATTCGCGATTCGCGAATTGCAAATATACACAATTTCTTTATCGTCAATATTTTATCCGGAAATTTTATCCCATGTCCTCTCCATTTCCAACTTTTTAAAATCCTCGGAGATCTTGATGTACTTGTTGAAAACGCTATCCTTTTTGTGTCCGGTAATCTCCTTGATGGTTTTCGTATTCATCCCCAGAACAATACTGTTGGTTATGAAGGTCTTCCTGGCGGTATGGTTGGTAATCAATTTATATTTCGCTTTTGTATGTTCTTTTGCTTTACCCCCAGAGTAATCTACATAAGTAACTGGAGATTTAATTCCTGCCTCCTCGCAGCAATCCTTGATGTGGTCATTCAACTTTTGTGAGGAGAGCTTCGGTAACGGGGTATGCTCAAGATGCTCATACCTGGCGAGGATGGCCAGGGCAAATTGATTCAACGGGATCACCTCTGTTTTATGTGTTTTGACGATGGTCTTGAAGATCTGACCCTCTTTGATATTCTCCTTCTTTAAGTTTTTAAGGTCAGAGATACGCATGCCGGTGAAGCACATAAAGCAAAAAAGGTCTCTTGCCCGTTCCCTTTTAGGTGACGCAAACTTAAAATGATACAATAGCATCAGCTCTTCTAATGTCAGGTAAATAACATCTTTCTCACGCTCTGCGGCTTTAAATTCTTTGAAAAGAAGGAAGGTATTTACTGTCAGCTGAATCATTGTGCAACTCTCACGGATCCAGCACATCCGTCACCTTCGGGAATTCCATCCAGCCAGACTTTGAGGCTTTGAACTCTGTCATTTGTCAGCTTCGTGTAGTATTCGCTTTTGCACATTGGAAGGATGCTTCCGTAATAATTCTGGTAGGCCGGAAACTTCATGTTCAATTCAGCTTCTCTAAATGTTTCCCAAATGGTTTGTGATGTTTTCAGATTCTTGATGAATAGAGTGTCTGATTTATATTCAGTCATGATTTGAGAAATGACCTCGTTCAGTTGCTTATCTGCATTTTGAGCTGAATTATTTGATTGATTGTCCAGATCCATTTGGGTTTGGCAAAATCCACCGATTCTCAGTATAATGAATATCGATGCGAAAAGCAGGGTTTTCATGGTTGTTCAAATTATAAGAAGTAGTTTCTAAAAGTTGATCTGCAGCTAAGAGTACCATTAGAGTGATGTAAGAAATTATCTCCATTGTGGTCCCGGTAAAGTTCTCATTGATGCCGTTATATAAAATCCATAAAAGAAAAAGTATATTCCCCGCAACCGCGGCAAATGAAATTATTCTAACTAAGAGTAATTTTTCTTTTTTCATGTTTACAAAGTTTATGTTTGCTTCGGGTCACTGTTCTTTTTAAATAATTTTCTGACTGTTATAACGACTATTACGATAAGAAACCATGAAGCAAGCGGAACAACAAGAAAAATGAACGCCGGTTTTGCCGTATCTGGAGTCAATACATCACTGTAAGCAATCAAAGAACCAATTGCAAGAACAACCATCAACCAATACAATACGATACGAGCAATAGCGCTCCAGCTGGTTGAAAAGTTTTTTACAACAAAGAGTCCAACAAATGGGGATAGAACCCAAAAGGTAAAAAGTCCAATCAGAACCACGGAATTGTTTTCACGACTCACATTAAACATAAAATAGAGTGAGCCGGCCGTCCCAACAACCAGCGATACCAGGGCAATTATCTTTATGAATCGTTGAGTGGAGTTATTTTTATTTTTCATTTTTTTTATTTCAGTTAATGGTGTACAATCTGCAAAGGGTTGCTGCTAACGCCCGGCCGGCAGCCGGCTTGTCAGTGATTGTCACTTTTTTATTATTAATAAAACATTGGAGACGGGTCTTTCTTCCGGATCACAAGAAAAATTAGCAATACCTTTATCTTTTATCCACATTGTCGTTGAACCACATCCATCTAAGTTTATAGCATTAATACAATTTATTTTTTACAAAAAAAATCGAACTTCTTTTAAATTCATCCCTTCAGCATTTTTACTTCTTCCATCAATCGTGATGAATATCAAGGATTCAATAGTTTGGCACAAACATGTTCTAGGATGCCGATCGTTCGAAAAATCCATTTCAGGAAGATTCATTTTTTCATAATTGTACAGCAATAATGGTCCAGCCACTAAAACAGCGAGCTCCTGTTTTGATTGTTCATAAAACTGATCTGATTTTACTGGTAGAATAAAAATAGAAGAATCTTTCATTATTTTAATCGCCCCATTAATTAGGCTATCTGGCTTGGCCCATAGCCTATTTTAAAGGCGAGATGCATTACTAACAGAAGGAATAGAGTTTTTTTAGACATGGTTTTCATATAATAATCACTAACGCTCCACCTGGCTTCTGCTGCTGGCTTGTTATATGACAATAACCCACCTCCTCGCATAGCGGCTTGTTATGGCATGAAGGATTAGAATCTTTTTTTCTTGGGATTCTGCCTATTATCAAAGAATAACAATATGATGATACGATCACCTTTAATCCGATAGAAAATATTAACCTGCTTTACGATAGTAAAACCGCTGATGTTCTTTTCTTTATTCTCTATTGATCCTATCTCAGGGTATTCTGATAAAATATAAAGGAAATCGAAAACTTTACCGATAAATTCCTTTGTGGGTTTATCACCCCACTCGGCTATTAGGTAGGAAATGATTTGATCAAATTTCTGGTAAGCACGTCTTGACCAGACAATCTTCAGAGCCATTTAGAGTATTTTTTCTTGATTTCATCGTGTGAAATAAGGTTATCCGGATTTTCACTTTCCTCGTTTGCCGATAATAACTCTTCTCTCTCTTCATCGGATAGTTTATTCCATAGAATCCCATCTTTAGAGGCTCTCTTTCGTAACATCAACTCGTAAAATTTACGTAAAAGATTCTCATTTTCAATGCTATCGATAAGCTGATGAAAGTTATTCTTTATTTCAAGAGTTGTCATGGATAATGGATTTACTACAAAGATAACAAACTTTAAACTGTGTTTCAAATTACAAAACACCCTTTATGCCATAACGTCCAGTAGCCGTTGACCGGGCGTTGCTTGGGATGGTTTTTGTATTCGTTTTTTATTCATTTACTTTTCTTCCGCTTAATTTGAATCACTTGCCCCGCCTGGTCGGCTGCTGGCTTGTTAGCATTCGTTGATGTTGTTATAAATAACTACATTCAATTCGTCATGGGTGGGGACATGCCAGCCAAAGGGGGCAATTTTGTGATTATCGGTCACTGCTGCCCAGTTGTACAACCTGCCATATGTAGCAATAGTATCAATGTTATTCGTGTTTTGGTAATTGCAATATGCACCTGTGCTTAAGTTTTTCCATGCTGTGCTGTCAGTTACTAAGGGAATGGCATCACTATTGCGATATGTGGTGGTTCGTAAGTTCTCCGCCATCCATGTTTGTGAACCAATTGTGATGGTTCTGTATATATTTCCGTCCTGGTCGGTTAAAGAACCATAGGTTTTGCCTGGATTAAATATAGCGGTAGTTTTGCCATTGAATTGATTTGTATCTTCCTCTTTTTTACAACATTGTAAAAGCAATAAAAAGAGACATAATCCTATTAATGGCGAAATCAGAATTTTAAATTTCATTTTCATAGACATTCTGTGGTAATTTTCATTTTTCGTATCTTCAATGAATGCTAACGGTCCGCTGCTTTGTTCTGTGCGTTGGAATGAGGATCGCGAAGGCGATCCTGGTAAGAGATCTTTTAAAGCTTCATTGGTTAACCTGTATTTGGCCATACCTACAGATGTTTCTTATGCAGATCCTTCAAATGTTCTTGGGGATTAAAATCTTGTGCGATCCCGCTATTCTCGCCAATCTCAAGAGCTTCTCTTAGTGCCTCGATTTTTCTTTCTTCCTGCTCTAATAATCTTAGTCCCGCTCGGATAACCTCACTTACTGAATGATACCTGCCAGATCCTATTTTATTCAAAATGAAGCTTTCAAAATGATTGCCCAATGAAATAGATGTGTTCTTGCTCATGATGATGTTTTTATACAAAAGTACCAAATATTGGTATTAAATGCAAGTTTTTCTTATTTTATTAATAATCCCACATAACGTCCCGCTAAACGCATTTGGGGATTTACCAGGTAGTTGTAGTCATAACCTTTATCGTCCATATGTTTAGTGCATGTTAATGCTCGGGAACCAGGCCCCATTGCGGTTAGCCGTATATTGGCAGCAGTGAAAATTATTAATAAATCCATGGAACTAGACGATATGTTTTCTTCATATAATCTAAATATTCTATTCCGAATTGTTCTGTTAATATTCTTTCTTCAACTATTATTCGATTAAGCATCGTGATCGTAACCAATATACTGATAATTAG
>Ga0163200_1000108_pt1 | contig 37831 bp, 24 predicted proteins | sample PL_2010_200m_FD_113535 | JGI IMG/M metagenome (GOLD analysis project Ga0163200, IMG submission 113535) | Freshwater microbial communities from Powell Lake, British Columbia, Canada to study Microbial Dark Matter (Phase II) - PL_2010_200m | ecosystem: Environmental > Aquatic > Freshwater > Lake ... | reverse complement strand
CCGCCGCCAATCGCCAACCTGCGCCGATTCAGAATCGATGGCGATGACTTGGACGCTCTGGAACTCAAAGTTCTGCTGATTACACAAGGCATCCAGATTCCGTCGGCGGACGTGTACGAACAACTTGGAAGAACGCATCGGCTTTCGCCGAATCCGCTGGAATGTAGTTGCCTCTTGTTGCCGGGAAACATCGTGGTTCATCTGGCAGCGGTGGGCGTGTCGTCACCGTTCAGCGTTGGGATTGGGGAGAATGGGCGTCCATTCCTGGCGCATCGCGGCGAGGTTGTGACCGAAGTCAGTTTTCCGTCTAAGACCCGGTTTTACGAACAACGGACATCAAACGGGCGTCCATTCCGCGGCATGGGTGTGTTGCAGGGCATGGATGTCTTGTCGTTTGCCTACCTCTGGCCGTGTGAATATGCCCGGGCCGGGCTGGCGTGCCAGTTTTGCCACACGGGAGGATATTCGCAACAACTGGCCAAGGAAGGAAAACCGGAACCGCCGGCTCCCACTTCGCACGATGTGGCCGAAGTCGTTCGCTACGCGGTCATCACCGAAAAAGTTGCCCAACACATCCAGATTACCGGTGGCGCAACTATCAAACCGCAAGCGGAATGCCAGCGTGTCGTCGAGATCCTGCGCGCCATCGGCGAAGTGGCAGGCTTTGACAACATCCCCGGTGAGATTTCCGCGTTTACCTCCCCGCCGGTTGAGCCATCATTGATTGACGAAGTCTTCGCAGCAGGTGCCGACCGCGTGGCCTGCGACATCGAAATCTGGGACGAAGAACTTGCCGCACGGATTTGTCCCGGTAAGTCCCGGTTCGCCGGTCGCGAGCAGCACCTGCGGACACTGCTCCACATCGCTGAGAAATTCGGCCCGAACAAAGCCTGTAGCGCGTTTGTCGTCGGCCTCGAACCCGCGGAAAGTTTTCTCGCAGGCGCCGAGTTTCTTGCCCGCCGAGGCATCGTGCCGGTCGTTTCGATCTGGATGCCGCACGGACGGCCTGTGCTCGGTTGCACTGAGGCGCCCAGCCTCGACTTCTACCGGCAGGTCCGCGACCGCATTGCGGACTTGTACGAGCAATACAAAATCATTCCGCCCGGCGGCGCCGGCTTCAACGTGTGCATCTGTCGCGATATCTGGAACCAACAAGCCACAACGCGCGCAAATTGCTGTCAGCAACCTTGCGCTGCCAAACGAGATACTGTAGAAACGCGCCCCGTATCAGCATCAAGAGGACAATCATGATGAAACATCTAATCGCCTTACTGTGTTTTGGAGCCGCTATGCTCGCAGGTGTCGCGCGCGGACAACAGTTAACCAATCAACCATCCCGCCTGTCCCCCATTGTCGTCGAGGCGCCGGCCATTTCCGTCCAACAAACACCGTCGGCGGTGACGGTGTTGTCGGCTCCCTCCGATACGGGCGCGCGAACGCTGTACGACCTCGGAGCGTTTGCGCCGAACCTGCGGCTGACGCCTTCGCCGTCGCGCGCCTTCGGCGACGTTCAAACCCTGCGCGGCGTCGGCAACACGCAGTTCTTCAGCAGCCCGGCGCTGGCGATGTACGTGGACGACGTGCCGATGGGCAGCGTGATGACGTTTCCAATGGACCTCCTGCAAATCGAACGAATCGAACTCTGGCGCGGCCCGCAGGGCGCCGCCTTCGGCCAGAACAACGAGGCGGGCGTGCTCAACATCGTCAGCCGTCGCGCGACCAATCGCACGGAGGCGTTTGCCGACGCGAGCTACGGCACCTACAACGAACAGGTGTACCGCGCTGGCGTGATGGGGCCGATCATCAAAGACAAACTTTTCTACGCCATTGCCGGCGAGTTCTCCCATCTCGACGGCTTCCTCGACAACCCGACCTTGCACACGCATCCCGACAAACAGGAAGGCTGGAATGGCCGCTTCTCGCTCGCGTGGACGCCGACGGCCGACTGGGACATCAGCCTCACCCTCGCCGGCGAGAAACGCGACGACGGCGTCCGCATCGCGCCGCTCGGCGGCGATCTGTTCCGCGCGCCGGCGCCCAGCGATCCGTTTGCCCGCAGCGACAGCAACACCGAATCGCTCCGCATCGTCCGCGCCTTCGACAACTTCAGCATCACCACCATCACCTCCCGGCGCGGCTACAGCCTTGACCCGTTGTTCCTGGATTTTCGCGATCCCTCCTACGCGCTTTGGCCGAACACCGTCCAACTTGCGCGCCACTACGAATCCTGGAGCCAGGAACTCCGCCTCCAGTCTCTCAACGTCACCGCTCCGTGGCAATGGCGCGGCGGGTTCTTCTTCTCCACCACGCGCCAACAAGGCGAAGACACGCGCGCTTACTTTCCGGGTCCTACGCGCGTCACGAACTTCACGCTCGACGACGACAACTACGCCCTCTACGGCCAACTCACCTACGCCGGCTGCGACAAACTCACCATCACCCTCGGCACGCGGCTCGACTACACCGTCCGCGGCATTGACCGCAACCAGACCTTCGCCGCGCCGTTGCAGGCGCACAAAGGCGTCTTCAATGCCGCGCCGAAAATCACTCTCGCTTACCAGTTCACCACCAACCTTCTTGCCTACGCCAGCACCGGCGTCGGCTTCAAACCCGGCGGCTACTCCGCCTACATGGATCCACCCGTCTCCTCCGAGTTCGGCACCGAGCGCAACTGGGCCAATGAACTCGGCCTCAAGACCACCTGGCTCGACGGCAAACTCCTCGCCAACGTCGCGCTCTTCTACAACTACATCCGCGACTACCAGGTCGAACTCATGAACCTCTTCACCGGCGACCTCAGCGTTTACAACGCCGACCGCGTCACCACCTGCGGCGCCGAACTCGAACTCATCGCGCGGCCCATGCGCGGCCTCGAACTGACCGCTGCCGCCGGCTACACACACGCCGAGTTCGACCGTTTCACCAACCCGCTCACGCTCGCCAACCTCGACGGACGCACGCCGCCGTACATTCCCAACATCACCGCCACGCTCGCCGCGCAATACAAAGCCCCGTGCGGTTTCCTTGGACGCCTCGAATACCAACTCACCGGTCACACTTACTACGACGAAGCCAACACCGCCGCTGCCTCCGAATCTGCGTATGGCCTCCTCAACGCCCGCCTCGGCTACGAAGCCCGGTACTGGGGTGTTTACCTCTACGGGCGCAACCTCACCGACACCGGCTACCGCGCCCGCATCATCCCTGCGTCCAACTCCATCGTCCCCGGCGACCCGCGCACGCTCGGTGTCATGCTCAGCGCCCGGTACTGAAGCGGAGCCGGCCTACTTGATTTCCAACGTGAAGCTTTCGCTGTGGCTGTTGAATTCGGGGGCGTACATGCACTGGATCTCAGCGATGCCGGTCTGGTACTTGCCTTTGAGCTGAATCCGCGTCGAGTACTCGAACACGTACACACCCTTTGGGAGGTAGTCTATGAAGAAGTGGCTGGCGGTGTCGCGCGTGCTCTCGTAGTAGGCGAGGCCGTCCTGGAATTTGTACTGGCTCAACACGTTGACCGGCTCGGTGCCACTGCCACGCTGGTCTTTCATGTGGACGTATTCCATGTCGCGGTCGGTCCGCAGTTCGATGCGGACGACCAACTCGTCGCCGACTTGTAGCGGGCCGGTGACGGGCTTCAACACCTGGCCTTTCTTCGTGGTCTCCTTGATGAAGAGCGTCTTCTTCAGCTTGAGCGGCGTGCCTTCGTGCGGGGTGACCTTGGTCATGTCTTCGAGGTATTGCCAGTGGACGCTGCCCCAACTGACGCCGTCATCCACTTTCTTCACCGTGATGTTGCCCATCGCGGGCTTGATCTCGTTGCGCACAAACTTCTGCTCGTAGAAACCGGTCCCGGCTTCGACTTTTTCGGGCTTGATCGTCTCACCGGCGAGCGCGACCTCGACGAGGGCGTCGCTGGCGAGCATGTTGACGCCGCGCAGCAACAGGCCGTAGATGGCGTCGGCGGTGGCTTTCGTCGTCTTCCAGTCTTGCGTCTGTTTTTGTTTCAGGAGCCAGACTTTGCAGTCCTCGACGGCTTGGGCGTCGTTGGCGACCTCGGCAAAGGCTTCGATCATCATCGCTTGGGTCTCGATCGGGGCGCGATACCACCACCAGCTTAGTTCGAGGTCGCGCCAGAACATGCCGAGTTCCTCGTTGCTCACGCTGCGCTCCTTGATGGACTTCATGATGTCTTGCGGCGTTTCCTTGTTACCGAACCGCTGCAACGCAACGGCGAGGTGCGCTTGGCTTTGCCGGCAATCCACCTTGAGCCAGAACTTGCGGGACTGGCGGAGGAAGAAGTCCACGGCTTCCTGATTTGGCTTGGCGATGGGGCGGTCTTTGAGGAAGAAACTGCGACCGTAGAGGTAGAAGGCGTCGGTGTAACTCGGCACGTATTCCTCCGGGTGTGGCAGCTTGATAATGTGCCGGTAGTGGTTGTCCATCCACGCGTCGAGCGCGTTGAGTGATTTGATGGCGGGCTTCACGTCAACGTCCACACCGAGGTGCCGCAACCGACCGAAACCGGTGGTGATGTAGAGGCTGATGTATTCGCTGGGGCGACCGCCGGGGAACCACGGCCAGAGGCCTTCGCTCAATTGCATCTCCGAGAGCTTGCGTAACCCGCGCGCGGATTCTTCGTCGAGCCGGTTGGCGTCGAAGAGAATGCCGACGTTCTTGCGGGCTTGGCTTTCGGCCATCGCCTGGCGGAGCCACGGGGTTTCCTCCAGCATCACCGACTTCAGGTCCTGGTTTTTCTCCAACGGGCTGTCGAGCGCAGGCGTGCCTTTCCAGAGATCGAAGATGCGGCGGATCTTCGGGTCGGAGTTGGCGATGTGACGGGCGAGCGCATTGGCATAAAGCCGGTTGAAGATCTGCTCGCTGCACTCGTACGGATATTCCATGAGGTACGGCAACGCCATCACCGCGTACCATGCGGGCTGCGACACCATCTGCACCGTCAGCGACTGGTTGCGGAGCGTGTCGGACTTGCCGGACTCCAGGAGTTTCTTGAACTCGAACTGCTTCGTCGCTTTGCCGCGGATGGGCAACGGCAACGATTCCGTCACCAAAATCCGCCGGCTCAAAACCGGAACAAAACCTTCCTCGCCGTCGCTGGCTTGCGCGGTCGCGCCGACGGCTTTGTAGGTGAGGAACCCCATGCCATCGGGCACGGCGATGCGCCACGAGTAGCTGCGTGATTGTTTCGCGGGCACGTCGAACGCTTGTTCGGTGGCGCGGTTGCCGAGTGCGTCGTCCACCGGCTTCAACGTCGTGGCGTCGGCGAACGTGAGTTTGACCTTGCCGGCTTGCGGTTTGTCGGTCTGGTTGCTGACTTTGACGGTAAACTCGATCGCATCGCCTTCGCGCACGAACCGCGGCGGGTTCGGCTCGACCATCAGGTCCTTGGCCGTCACGGTCTTGTCGGTCAGGAACCCGGCGCGGAGTTGTTTGTCGTGGGCGAAGCCGAGGAACTTCCATTCCGTCAACGCCTCCGGTATCGTGAACACCATCTTCACCACGCCATCGTCACCGGCGAGCAGGTGCGGGAAGAAGAACGCAGTCTCGTTGAGGTTCTTGCGTGCGGTGACTTTGCTGAGATCGGGCGTGGGCGCGCTGCCGCCGAGTACCGGTTCGTTTTCGGCAGCGCGTTTTTCCCTCACGGCACCGAGCATCTCCGCCGGTGGCGCGGCAGCGGCCATTGGTGTAGCAGCATCCATCATCATGGCATCCCCCTTCGCAGCCATGCGGCGGGCACCGAAGAAGCCGTAGCCCCAGAGATTAGCGATGATGTCGGGCGGGAATGCGCGGTAATTCCAAACCACATTGCGATACGACGGCTGCCACCAGCCTTGGATGTGCTGGAAGTCGAGCTTGGCGTTCTGGAACTCGGCGTTGACCCGGTCGAACTCGTGACGGAACACTCCGAACGCCTGCGGCCAATTGTGCGGCAGGTATTGGTCGAGCGAGGCGTCGTAAAGCGTGGCGACCATCTCGGCGGCGGTGCGCTTCGCGTCGGGGCCGGTCACGACGGCGGTCCACGTTTCTTTCTGACCGGGCATGAGTTTCGAGCGGAAGCTTTCCCATTTGACGGCGAGTTTCTTGTTCGACCACGGCACGTCCACGACGCGCTCGTTGAGGTAGGCGCGGTTCTCGCGGACGTAGGTGACCCGCAACGTCAGCCCGCCGCGCATCTCCTCAGTGACGGGCTGCTCGACGAGTTCCTGCGTGCGGTTGCTCGCCGTCCAGTAGCTCTTCAACACCTTGCCGTCACACTCCAACTCGACGAACGCGCGGCCCGTGGCGTAGCCGGTGCCCCAGAGCGCGGAGAATTTCTCGCCGGGCTCAACCGACCACTTCGGCGACGTGAAATGATTCGCCAGCTTGACGCCATAATGCCGTTCGCGCGGATCAACGACCTGCACGGTCAGTCGCGCCGTGACCTTCTTGCCGAACCGGTCCTTCGTTTCGAGCGACGCGCGGTAGATACCGGCCTTCAACGGCGCGGCGACCTGCGTCTTGCCGGTGGCATCGGTCTTGAAGGCTTGTTTGACGACGGCCTTGCCGAGTTCCCACGAATCGGGATTCGACGGATCGGCTTTTGGCTCTTCATCCATGCGGCCCCACCAATAGTGCTCGCGCTGCAACGGCGCGCGCTCGACTTTCGCCGGTTGTTTGAGCGCGTAGATCGTCACGGTGCCGTTCGCCGGTTGCGGGTCGCCGTCGAGCGACTTCGTCTCGATGGTGAACGCGACCGGTTTGTCCGGCGTCTGCCACTCGCCCGCGGCCAGCGACGCCTGCAACGCGGTGTACCCGGCGCGCACGGTGCGGTCGTTGGAGCGCGTCTCGCCGGTGGTGTCGGTCACGTCGGCGTGGATGGTGAACACGAACGTCGGCTCGGTCTTCGCGGGCACAGCGCGGTCCGGCTCGGCGGTGAACTGGATCTTGAATGTGCCGTCCGGCTCGGTCACGGCGCTGCCGTGGGCGATGGCCTTGGTGGCGGGCGGTTGCCACCACCAGCACCAGTACGGGAACTGCACGCCGCGTTCGACGCGCCATTTCACTTTCGCGCCGCCGATGGCGGCGCCGGTATAGGCGGTGGCTTTACCGGTGAGGTTGACGGGGGCGTCGAGCTTGGCGGCCTCGGCGGGCGGGTTGAGTTCGGCTTGGAACTTCGGGCGTTTGTATTCCTCGACGCTGAACTGCGTGCTGCCGTTCGGGCCGCCCTGCACTTGCAGGCGCATCCGTCCCATCACGCGGTCGCGCGGCGCGGTGAAGCTGCCGCTGAACGCGCCGTAGTCGTTAGAAGAATGCTCTGCGTGGGCAATCTCCTTGCCGTTGGGATCGCGGAACGACACGGTGAGTTTCTGCCCGGCAATCGTGTCGTAGCTGGCGGCGCCGCGGTCGAACTTGAGGCAGATGCCCTTGTAGGAAATCGTCTGGCCGGGCCGGTAGAGGGCGCGGTCGGTGAAGAACACGGTCTGTGTTCCGGTTTTGTTCCGGTCGCTGTTGCCTTGGCCCCAGAACTCGCGGTTGCTGGAGACGGCTTGGCCGTCAAGCTCAGCGAGCAGGATGATGTTGTTGTCCTTGATCGAGAACTGGAACCGGCCGTTCTCGTCGGTCTTGGCGGGCGCGACGGGCTTGAACCAGCCTTCACGGTCGCGCTGCCAGATGCGGACGGTCGCGCCGGCGATCGGCGTGCCGCTGTTGGCTTTGAGGACGAATCCACTGTGCGGTTTGCCGTCGTTGCGCAACTGCATTACGAGCGCAAGGTCGCTGACCCAGACGGCGGCGACGCTGACTTGATTTTCCTTTTCGCCGAACGTGTGGTCGTGGCTGGCGACGATGAAATAGAAGCCCGGCTTGAGCTTCGTCGGTGCCGGTAGTTTTTCCGTGCGTTGTTTGTAGTCCTTGGTCGGCGGCAGGTCGGCGTTCCATTCGAGCGCGGGCGCGGCGGCAAGCAACTTCTTGCGCTGGTTGTCATCGAATCCGCCGAAGCCCCAGCGGGTCCGCGTGACGTAGTCGTCGAAATCAGCCGGCACGGCGCGGAAATAAACTTTTGTCACGTTCCGGTAGGTGACGTTGAGCGTCGGCCACGGCTCGTTCCAGACGCGCTCGGTGTCGAGGTGGGCGGACTTCGCCTCGATCTGCTGGATGAGATTGAAACACATCGCGCCGCCGGCGGAGTTCGGGAAGGCGTCGAGGCCGCGCTGGGCAAGCTCGCGCGCCTTCACCGGATTGCCGTCCTCGTTGACTTGTTCGGCCAGCGCGGCGAGCGCGCGAGCGGAAATCTCGTGCTTGGCGGTGGCGTCAATGAATCGTTGGAGCGCGGCTTTGTAGCGGTCGTTTTTGTTTTCGCCGACGGCTTTGTTGTGGCCGTAGGTGAGACGGGCGAGGTCGGCATCGTGGAAGGCGGAGCGGTCGGCGTCGGCTTGGTGGAACTTCAGCAGGTTCTGGTAAAGGCGGATTGCTTTCGTCTCGTCGGTCGTCACCGGCTGCCAATTCATGAACTCACCGGCATCGGCAAAGATCGGGCTGGTGGCGTCGAGTTCAAATTCGTCCTCGGCCTTGGTCGCGCCGTGTTCGCCGGCTTGGTAGAATTGCAGCGCCTCGTACGCGAGGAAGTCGAACATCGTCGGCCGGTAGCTGTCGGGGACGCTGCCTTTGGTGAGGAGGTCGTTGTAGTCGGCGACGGGCGTGGCTTTGAGGACTTTCTCGTTGGCGAGCGCGGTGGTGAAATGCTTGTCAATCTCAGCGAGGATGCGCGCGAGGTCCCAAGTCTGGATGTCCGGCCCCGGCGCGGTGGCGGTCTGGGTGCGCTGCATGAACCGCCAACGGTTGTGCTGGAAATATTGCCAGTACCAGTGCGCGAGGATTGCTTCTATGGACGGCTTCATTTCGGCGGGGGCTTTCTCCAGTTCGGCCTGCATCCGGAAGATTTTCTCCTCGGGCTTGTTCCCCTCGATGTTGCCTTCGAGCGCGATCTTCCTGCCGATGGCCTTGATGGCCTCGGCGTAGGCCTTGTCGGCCATCGCGCCCTTGATGATCGGCTCCAACTCCTCGATGGCGGTCTTCGGCAGGCCTTTGTTGACGGCGTCGTCCACTTTCTTCCACAGCGCGTCGCGCGGCCCGGCGGCGAGGGTGGTGAGTTGGGCGATGATGAGGCTCAGGCAAAGAAAGGCTTGTTTCATGACATTATCTCCATGCGTCCGACACCGCGTTTTGGGATTTGTTCCGCGCACCAGTTTACCAAAATCAGGATTGAATGGAAGCGGTCAGTAGCATAATGTCCGCCTTCAACACCATGGCTAAACGAAACGATATCCACAAGGTCCTCATCATCGGCAGCGGCCCCATCATCATCGGTCAGGCGTGCGAGTTTGACTACTCCGGCACGCAGGCCTGCAAAGCCCTCAAGAAACTCGGTTACCAGATCGTGCTGGTGAATTCCAACCCGGCCACGATCATGACCGATCCGGGGATGGCCGACGCCACCTACATCGAGCCGTTGAACGTCGAGCGGCTCACGCAAATCATCGAGAAGGAACGGCCCGATGCGCTGTTGCCGAACCTCGGCGGCCAGACCGGGCTGAACCTGTCTTCCGAATTGAGCAAGACCGGCGTGCTCGCGAAGTACAACGTGCAGATCATCGGCGTGCAGGCCGATGCCATCGAACGCGGCGAAGACCGGCTCGCGTTCAAGCAGACGATGAAGAAGCTCGGCATTGACCTGCCGCAGAGCGATCTGGCGTACAACGTCGAGGAAGCCGAGGCCATTGCGGCGAAGCTGGGCTACCCGGTGGTGATTCGTCCCGCGTACACGATGGGTGGCACCGGCGGTGGACTGGTGTTCAACGTCGAGGAACTCCGCACCATCGCCGCCCGCGGCATCACCGCGAGCTTGATCGGTCAGATTCTCGTCGAGGAATCGGTGCTCGGCTGGGAAGAACTGGAACTGGAAGTCGTCCGCGACGCCAAGAACCAGATGATCACAGTCTGTTTCATCGAGAACATTGACGCCATGGGCGTGCATACCGGTGACTCCTTCTGCGCCGCGCCGATGCTGACGATTGACCCGAAGTTGCAACAGAAGTTGCAGAAATGGTCGTACGACGTGGTCGAATCCATCGGAGTCATCGGCGGCACGAACATCCAGTTCGCGCACGATCCGAAGACGGGCCGGGTGGTCATCATCGAGATCAACCCGCGCACGTCGCGCTCTTCCGCATTGGCGTCGAAGGCGACCGGCTTCCCGATCGCGCGCGTGTCCACATTGCTGGCGGCGGGATTGACGATGGACGAGATTCCGTACTGGCGTGATGGCACGCTGGAGAAATACACGCCGTCGGGCGACTATGTGGTCATCAAGTTCTCGCGCTGGGCATTTGAGAAATTCAAAGGCGCAATCGACCGGCTCGGCACGCAGATGCGCGCCGTCGGCGAAGTGATGAGCATCGGCAAGAACTACAAGGAAGCGTTCCAGAAATCCATCCGCTCGCTCGAAATCGGCCGGCACGGGCTGGGGTTCGCGAAGGATTTCAACAAGAAGAGCCTGCCGGAACTGATGGCGATGCTTTGCCAGCCGACCAGCGAACGGCAGTTCATCATGTACGAGGCGCTCCGCAAAGGCGCGGACGTGGACGAACTCTACCGGCTCACCTACCTCAAACCGTATTTCATCCAGCAGATGAAGGAACTGGTCGAACTCGAAGAGCAGATCCTCAAGTACAAGGGCAAACAGTTGCCGGACAAGCTGCTCATCCAGGCGAAGAAAGACGGGTTCGCCGACAAGTATCTGGCCAAGTTGCTCGGCCTGCCGGAGAAAGACATTCGCGAACGCCGCAAGAAACTGGGCGTCGTCGAAGGCTGGCACCCGGTGCCGGTCAGCGGCGTCGAAAACGCCGCGTACTACTACTCGACCTACAACGCGCCGGACGTCACGCCGGTTAGCAACCGTCGCAAAGTCCTGATCCTTGGCGGCGGCCCGAACCGCATCGGGCAGGGCATCGAGTTCGACTACTGTTGCTGTCACGCGGCGTTCATGCTGCGCGAACTGGGCTTCGAGACCATCATGGTCAACTGCAATCCCGAGACCGTCTCCACCGATTTCGACACGTCTGACAAACTCTATTTCGAGCCGCTCACGATTGAGGACGTGCTGGCGATCTACGAGAAGGAGAAACCCGAGGGCGTCATCTGCCAGTTCGGCGGCCAGACGCCGCTCAACCTCGCCGCCGAGTTGCAGGAAGCCGGCGTGAAGATCCTCGGCACGACCGTCGAGACGATTGCAGCAGCCGAAGACCGCGATTTGTTCCGTAAGATGATGGAGAAAATCGGCATTCCAATGCCCGAGTCCGGCATGGCCGCGACCGTTGAGGAAGCCCTCGCTGTGGCCGGTCGGATCGGTTACCCGCTGATGGTGCGCCCCTCGTTTGTGCTCGGCGGACGCGGCATGGAAGTCGTCCTCGACGAACAAATGCTGCGCGAATACGTCGCCGCCGCCGTGGACGTCACGCCCGACCGGCCGATCCTGATCGACCGGTTCCTGCAAGAAGCCCTCGAATGCGAAGCCGACGCGCTCGCCGACGGTACGGAGGTTTTCGTTCCCGCCGTCATGGAACACATCGAACTGGCCGGCATCCATTCCGGCGACTCGGCGTGCGTGATCCCGCCGGTCACCATCCCGAAGAAACACCTCGACACCATCAACGAATACACCCGGCGCATCGCGCGCGAACTTCACGTGGTCGGGCTGATGAACATCCAGTACGCCATCGAGAAGGACAAGGTGTACGTCCTCGAAGCCAATCCGCGCGCCTCGCGCACCGTGCCGATCGTGTCGAAGGTCTGCGGGTTCAGCATGGCGCGGTCCGCGACGCAACTCATGCTCGGCGCAAAACTCAGCGACCTGAACTTGAAACCGAGGACGCCGAAACATTTTGGCGTGAAGGAATCGGTGTTCCCGTTCAACATGTATCCCGAGGTGGACCCGGTGCTTGGCCCCGAGATGCGTTCCACCGGCGAAGTGCTTGGCCTCGCCGACAGCTTCGGCATGGCGTTCTTCAAGGCCGAGGAAGCCGCCAAGCCGTCGTTGCCCACCTCCGGCACCGTACTCATCACCACAATCGAGAAGAACAAGCAGTTGGTGGAAATCGCCAGCGGCTTCAGCAAGCTCGGCTTCAATATTCTCGCCACCGAAGGCACGCAGAAGTTCCTCGCCGACCACGGCATTGCCAGTACCCACATTAAGAAGCAGCACGAAGGCCGCCCGAACATCACCGACGCCATCACCAACAAGGAAATCCAGTTGGTCATCAACACCCCTGCCGGCAAGCGCAGCCGCACCGATGACTCCTACATCCGCAAGACCGCCATCAAACACAAAGTCCCGTACATGACCACATTGGCGGCGGCCTTGGCGAGTGTCCGCGGCATCGAAGCCGAGCGCACCGGCCACGCCGGCGTCAAATCGCTCCAGGCCTACCACGCCGGCATCCAGTAGGACACGGGCCGTCATGGAACAGCGCTGCTTCGATAACGAGAAGTATCTCGCGGAACAAACCAAGGCGATCTTGGAGCGGGTCGGCCGGTTCGATAACAAGCTGTACCTCGAATTCGGCGGGAAGATAGTCTTTGATCTCCACGCCTCCCGGGTATTGCCGGGATTCGACCCGAACGTCAAGATGCGGCTGCTGCACCAGCTCCGCGACAAGGCGGAGATCGTCCTTTGCATCTACGCCGGCGACATCGAGAGCCGCAAGATGCGGGCGGACTTCGGCATCACCTACGACGCCGATGCCTTCAAACTGATTGACGACCTGCGTGAACGTGAACTCGATGTGTCGGCGGTGGTCATCACCCGGTTCACAGGCCAACCCGGCGCTGCCGGCTTCAAGACCAAACTCGAACGGCGCGGCGTCCGCGTCTATACCCACGGCCCGATTGCCGGCTACCCGACCGACGTGGAGCGCATCGTCAGCGATCAGGGCTTCGGCAGCAATCCCTACATCGAAACCACCCGGCCCCTGGTGGTTGTGACGGCGCCGGGGCCGAATAGCGGCAAGCTGGCCACCTGCCTGTCGCAGGTGTACCACGAGCACAAACGCGGGGTTCATGCCGGCTACGCCAAGTTCGAGACGTTCCCGATCTGGAATCTCCCGTTGCGCCACCCGGTCAACGCCGCGTACGAAGCCGCGACGGCGGAACTCAAAGACGTGAACATGATCGATCCGTTCCATCTCGAAGCGTATTCGGAGCCGTCGGTCAACTACAACCGCGACGTCGAAGCCTTCCCCGTGTTGCGCCGGATCCTCAGCCGCATCACCGGCTCCGCCGACTTCTACCAATCACCCACCGACATGGGCGTCAACCGCGCCGGGTTCGCGGTCGTGGACGACGCTTTGGCCGCCGCGGCCGGCAAGCAGGAGATTCTCCGTCGGTATTTCCGCTACCAATGCGAGTACGCCGTCGGCACGCTCGATCAGGATCCCGTTCACCGCATCGAGCGGTTGATGGAAGAGTTTGCGATCCGCCCCGAAGACCGGCCCGTGGTCAAGCCGGCCCGCCAAGCCGCCGCCGCGGCCGAGGGCCAGCCCGACAAAGGCAGCTTTGGCGTGTACTGCGGCGCGGCAATCCAGTTGCCCGACGGCACAACGATCACCGGCAGCAATTCGCCCCTGATGCACGCCACGCCGAGCATGGTGCTCAACGCGATCAAACACATGGCCGGCATTCCCCGCCACCTCCACCTGCTCAGCCCGAGCATTGTGGAGGCGGTCGCCAACCTGAAGAAGGACATCCTCCACCGCAAAACCATCAGCCTCGATCTGGAGGAAACATTCATCGCCTTGAGCATCAGTTCCACCACCAACCCCGTGGCCCGCACCGCGATGGAACACCTCGCCGACCTGACCGGCTGCGAGGTCCACCTCACGCATCTGCCGACCCCCGGCGACGAGACCGGGCTGCGCCGGCTGGGAGTCAACCTCACTTGCGACCCGCAGTTTGCGACGAATAAATTGTTCGTCAGTTGACACCTGCCGGTGTAATGTCCCGCCCCGGTATGCCCAAACGGACGGACATTCACAAGATTCTGATTATCGGCAGCGGCCCGATTGTCATTGGTCAGGCGTGCGAGTTTGATTATTCTGGCACCCAGGCGTGCAAGGCGCTGCGGGAAGAAGGTTATCGGGTCGTGCTCGTCAACTCCAACCCCGCGACCATCATGACCGACCCGGAGTTTGCCGACGCCACCTACATCGAGCCGGTGACAGCCGACGCCATCGAGAAAATCATCGAGAAGGAAAAACCCGACGCGCTGTTGCCGACGCTCGGCGGCCAGACAGGGTTGAACACTGCCATGGAACTCTGGCGGCGCGGCGTCCTCCAAAAACACGGCGTCGAGATGATTGGCGCCAAGGCCGAGGCCATCGAGAAGGGCGAAGACCGGCTCAAGTTCAAGCAGTGCATGCAGAAGATTGGCCTCGATTGCCCCGTCAGCGGCGTCGCTCACAACCTCGACGAAGCGCGCGACGTCGCCCGCATGGTTGGCCAATTCCCCGTCATCATCCGGCCCGCGTACACCCTCGGCGGCACCGGCGGCGGCATTGCGTACAACCGCGAGGAATTCGATGGCATGGCCCAGAAAGGCCTCGAAGCGTCGCCGGTCAGCGAGATTCTCATCGAGGAATCGCTCATCGGCTGGAAGGAATTCGAGACAGAGGTGATGCGCGACAAGGCCGACAACTGCGTCATCGTCTGTTCCATCGAGAACTTCGATCCGATGGGCGTCCACACCGGCGATTCCATCACCGTCGCGCCCGTCCAGACGCTGACCGACAAGGAATGGCAGATCATGCGCGACGCCAGTTTCGCCTGCATCCGCGAGATCGGCGTCGAGACCGGCGGCTCGAACATCCAGTTCGCCGTGAACCCGGAGAACGGCCGGATGTGCATCATCGAGATGAACCCGCGTGTCAGCCGCAGCAGCGCGCTCGCCTCGAAGGCCACCGGGTTTCCCATCGCCAAGTTCGCGGCGAAGCTCGCTGTCGGCTACACGCTCGACGAAATCCCCAACGACATCACAAAGGAAACGCCCGCCAGCTTCGAGCCGACGATTGACTACGTCGTCGTCAAGATTCCGCGGTTTGCCTTCGAGAAGTTTCCGCAGGCCGACCCGACGTTGACGACGCAGATGAAGAGCGTCGGCGAAGTCATGGCGATTGGGCGCACCTTCAAGGAATCGCTCCAGAAGGCGCTTCGCGGCCTTGAAATCGGCGTCTGCGGCCTCTACGGCGGACGCTGGGGCGGCGGTCGTGAGATACGCGACCGCGACGAGATCGAGCGCAAACTCATCACGCCTTGTGCCGAGCGCATCTTCTACATCCGCCACGCCATCCGTGCCGGGTTCGCGCTCGACGAGATCCACCGTCTCTCGAAGATTGACCCGTGGTTCCTCCAGCAGATCAAGGAGATCGTCGAGATGGAAGACGAACTGGTCAAAGCGGGAAGCTTGCAGGCGCTGGCCTGAGTCAGCGCGCGGTGGCGTTCAAGTCGCGGAGGAGGCGTTGATATTCGGGGGACTGCCGCAACAGGGTGCTGGCGGCTTTGCGGAGGCGGTCCACGGCGTCGGCGCTCAGGGTAAAGCTGGTGGGCTGGGAGTCGCAGAAGCGGCGCTCGGCGGTGTCGGCCAGGTCGGCAAACTGGATCTGGATTGGATAGAACTCAATCTCGCGTCCGCTGCGTTTTTGTTTGGCGACCCATTGACGGAGGCGGACCCAGGCGATGTCGGTGGTGTCGACGGTATAGCGGTCCATGAAAATGCGGATCATGGCGGAGAGGCTGGCCAGGGTGCCGGGCGGGCGTTCGGTTTGCATCCAAGGACAGGGTGGGCTGGCGCAGGCGTTGACGATGATGACGGCGAGTTTGCGGATGTTACGGAGGTCGTAGCGCGCTGCGGCCTCGTCCATGCCGCCGAGGGATTCCAACGTCTCGATGATGCCGCGGATGCCGAGGTTGTCGCAGACGCCGCCGTCCACGAGATGAACGTAGGGGCGGTTGGTGGCGTCGAGATAAGATTGGAGGTCGGCCAGGCGGTCCTGTTGGCGGACGGAGAGAATCTGGTTGGTCAGTGACAACGATGGGAGGAGCGGATTGGCGGACGGGGTGGCGTTGCTGTAGTTCTTGAGCGTGATGGGCGTCAGCATGCCCGGCACGGCGGAGGACGCCGCCGCAGCGCGTGCGATCGGGTAGGAGGCGAGATCGGAGCCGATCAGGTCGAACATGTTTTGGGTGAATACGAACCAGCCGCCGTTGGCGAGGTCGGTGGCATTGATGAACAGGAACGGTTTCTGGCGTTGCGCGGCCCACTGGCCGAACGTCGCGCCGTGAAACAGGATGCGGTCGTAATGTTCCGCCGCCAGATCGCTGCGTCCGAAGTAGGAGGAGCCGAGCTTGCCCCAGTTGAAAGGGCTGGCGGTCATGCGTCCGAGTTCGCCTTGGATGTCGGCCTTCAGGAACTTCGCGACGAAATTCTCGAAGATGTTATCGCGATACAGGCAGTAGTACGCCGCCGTGAAACTGCCGCCCGACACGCCGGAGATCACATCCACTTCGTCCAGCAGCCGGCGGTGTTGGCCGTGCCAGTCCATCTCCGTGCGCGCCAGTTCCTCCAGCGCGCCGTAGGAGAACGACGCCGCACGCGTGCCGCCGCCCGAAAAACAGAGCACGACAAACAACTCGTCGGAGTTCGCGTCTCGGGAGAAGTCTGCAAACAACGGCGGACGCGCCGCCGCCATGGTGGCGAGCGGTTTGTTCAACGGGAAATGCGCCGAGCAACCGACCAGCCAGAGAAGGCCGAACCCGCCGAGCAGAGATCGTTGAAGCGTCCCGCGCATTGACCCGCATGATAGGGCGGCGGCGTGCGGCTTGTCAAGCTGGCCGGCTTCCGCTAGAACTGCGGCATGAACCTGATGAAACGTTTGCGCGTGCGTCCCGGCGGCACGGTGCGGCTGGCGGATTGGGACGCAGATGACACCGCGGGGTTGAAGAAGGAGAAGGCGCAGGAGTTGTTGGAATGCAACGTGGCCCGGCTGGCAGAGCTGGAGTACCGCCTCTACGCCGAGAGCCGGCAGTCGCTGCTGGTGGTGCTCCAAGGCATGGACGCCGCCGGCAAGGACGGCACCATCCGGCACGTGATGACCGGGTTGAACCCGCAAAGCTGTCGCGTGACGGCGTTCAAGGTGCCGTCGGCGGAGGAGCGGGCGCACGATTTCCTCTGGCGCATCCATCACGCCGTGCCGGCGCGCGGCGAGATCGGCATCTTCAACCGCTCGCACTACGAGGACGTTCTCGTCGTGCGCGTCCACAACCTCGCGCCGAAAGAGGTCTGGTCGGCGCGCTATGAGCAGATCAACCACTTCGAGAAGTTCCTGACCTTGAACGGCACGACGGTACTGAAGTTTTTCCTCCATATCGACAAGGACGAACAACGCCGCCGTCTGTTGGCCCGCGTGGACGACCCGGCGAAGAACTGGAAGATCACGCCCGCCGACGCCGCGGAGCGGCGTTGCTGGAAGGAGTACCAGCGCGCGTACGAGGACGCGCTGGCCCGTTGCAGCACGAAGACCGCGCCGTGGTTCATCGTCCCGGCCAACAAGAAATGGTTCCGCAACCTCGCCGTCTCGCAGATTATCGTCGAGGCGCTGGAGGCCATGGACCCGCGCCTGCCGAAGCCGCCGCCCGACCTCGCGCAGATCGTCATCAAGTAGGCGAGCGGGACCGGTTCGGTCTGTTCGTCGGAAACGACGGATTCCACCAACCCCGGCGGTCACTTTCCGCCGGGAAATGGTTGCGTTTCAGGCCGGTCACGGCAAGATGCCTCAGTAACTGATGCATCAATGAATCCGCTGGCTCAACTCCGCAAAGGCACGACGGCCCTGGCTGTCCTGGCCGCCTTGGAGCGCGGCCCGATTTACGGGTACGGCCTGCGCCGTGAGGTGTACGCCAAGACCAAGGGCGTCTTCGACTTCAACGAGGGGGCGCTCTATCCCGTGTTGCACAGCCTGACGCGGCGCCGGTTGATCCACTGCACCCCGCAACAGGTTGGAGGCCGTTGCCGCAAGTACTACGAACTGACGCCGCAGGGCCGGCGGTTGCTCGCCGCCTGCCGCGCCGAATGGGACGCCTTGTTGAAGGCGCTGGACGCCATCCTTTGATCGGATCCCGGTGATGTCCGTCAAGTCCCCGTGAAGCGAACACGGGCAACGTGTCCCTTTCATCGGCGGGAAGAAGGGGATGCATCAGATATTGATGCATCATCTCATGGCGGGGCGGCCTAGCAGGCTGCTAAGAAAGTCGGGTTGACAAGCCGGTTATACTGCACCGCGAACAAGGAGGCTTTCGCATGCGTGGGCAGTTTCGTTTTGCCATCCAACCGACAGCGTCGGCGCCTGCTTCGACGGCCTGTTGCCGAAGAACTCCGACGACCACAGCATCCCGCGCATGACGTGGTGGGACCACAAAGGCACCGTCGAATGGGTTGAGCGTTACTTCGACAAGCCAACGAAGTTCTCCGCCGCCGAGGTCTATTGGTTCGACGACACCGACCACGGCGGCTGCCGCGTCCCGCAAAGCTGGAAGCTCCTCTACAAATCCGGCGACGATTGGAAGCCGGTCGAGACTTCCGGCGACTACGGTGTCGCCAAGGACAAGTTCAACAAAGTCACCTTCAAGCCCGTCACCACCACCGGTCTGCGCCTCGAAGTCCAGCTCCAGCCGGAATTCTCCGGTGGAATTTTGGAGTGGAAGATGAGAGAGTAACGAGCAGGATCGCGGTTATCATGGAAGAAGGACTGACTAAGCGCAGTCGCATGAGCCGTCGCGTTTTTTTACGCCGGATGGGCACTGGTGTCGTCAGCGTGTCCGTCGCAGGGGTGACAAGGATCTCTTGGTCGCAAGCGGCAGCAGCCGAGATCAAGCGGGGGAGTTCCGCCATCGGCATCACCTACTACGCTTCGCCAGCAGGCGGCGGCAACGGGCGCTCGCCCGGCAGCCCATTCAAGATCGCCGGTTTCTGGGCGGTCGCCAAGCCGGGAGACACATTGGTGCTGCTCGATGGCCGCTATGCGGCTGATGATTCCAAGATCACCCCGCCGGAGAAGCTGAGTGGTGAGCCGGCGAGGCCCATCACCATTCGCGCTCTCCACGACGGCAAGGTCGAGCTTGATGGCGAAGGTGTCCGGCGGACTGTGAACCTATTCTTCAATGATTACTTCATCCTCGAAGGGTTTAACGCGCACGGCGCCTATGGGAGGAGGGATCACGCTTCCACGGTTCAGTTGTCGCGCTCGAACCACTGCATCGTGCGGCGGGTGTGTGCGTGGGACGCTCAGGATGGCAACACCGAGGTCTTTGGCACGCACGGCCACGGCGACCACAACCTCTTTGAGGATTGCGCGGGTTGGGGAATTGCCCGAAAGGTCTATCAGAATTCCCAGGGCGGGGATTACACCACGTATCGCCGTTGCCTGGCCATCTGGCAAGGCTGTCATGCGGTGGGGCCTAAGATGGGGTTTTCCATGTTCTACAACAGCCGGGGCATTGTGGCGGAGAACTGCATCGCGCTCTGGAATGGGACGCGCATGAAAGAGACGCATCAGGCCATGGCCAACGACGGCAAGCCCTTCGCCGATTGGAGCACGGGGCCGAAGGGGCCTCACACTTATACAAACTACGGCGTGGATCAGCCGTACGGCTGTTTCTCGGCGGATGCGAACAGGAAGATCGGCCCGACGAAGGGGCCGTACCTGTATGGATGCATGGCGTTCGCGCTGAAGAGCCATCGGATTGTGCGCATCCCGGGCCTGTTCTACATGCCCTGCAAGCAGGAGGACGGTTTTCTGGAGAACTGCGCGGCGCTTGTCGAGGAGGGTGCGGCTTCTCTGCGTCCGTTTTATCTGTCCAAGATCAAGGCCAGAGGGCTGACCGCGGTGGGGGACGCGGAACCCAGCCTTGGCGGGGCGCAGGTGGAGAACCTGCTGAGAGCCACGGGCGCCGAGGGGCGCGCCGCGTGGGCGGCGATGTTGCGCAAGGAGCCGCCGGATCGGGGCGCCCATCTGTATTATCGCTACGAGAATGGCAAACTCACCGGCCAGCCGCTGTGGCCGTGGCCGATGAACCAACGCATCAAGGAACTGATCGGTCTGGATGTAACCACCACGCTGATGCGGCTGGGAGTATCGTGATGCCCGCACCACCACCGCCCTGCGCCTCGAAGTCCAGCTCCAGCCAAAATTCTCCGGCGGAATTTTGGAGTGGAGGATGAGTGAGTGACGACAGAGCGCTAGACGACAGCGACGAAGTTGAGAATTGCAATTATGGGCGAGGGTACTATTGTAAGAGTCATGAATCCTGAACAATTGACTACTCGCCGCTCTCGGGAGCGGAAGGAGAATACGCGTCTTCAAAGGGGTAAGCGCGTGTTTTTGATGGATTCATTCACATCAACCCCAAACCAAACGGAGGTCACACATGAGACGCCAGCCGAAAATCTTTGGAGTACAAAATCATCCACCCCATACCAAACGGAGGTCACGCATGAGACCAACTCATCAAACACGCGTGGCCATACCCAGTTAAGAGAAAAAGGACGCTGGATATGGCTATCACCTTTAGAAAAAAGTTCGTCTCTATTGGTGGCAGTCGTAGAAAGAATGCCACAACTTTTGTCAGAAGATCGGCGAAGCGTCATCGAGTCCGCTCAGGACTCTCCCGCTTCAAGAACGTCATGGAAAAGACCTGTGAAATTGCTGGGTTGTTCGCCAGCTTTACAAACAACAGCAAAAAAATTTGTTTCAACATCTTCCTCATTGCGCTCTGCATTGAGCTCTGCATCTATTGCACAAGGTGTTTCATTGTTGGAAATTTTTCGCCTACACAGAGCGAGTGGCACAAGCTTGCCCTCCAACTGTTGTCATTAGCAATGCTACGTTAAGCGTGGTTCTCAAACCCTCGGCGGGAAACCGCCGGGGGTTCTTTTTTGTTGATTGGAATGGAAGTCATCGCTTGCTGGGAGAAGTCATCATGTCGGGCGCAAGTCCTGATTCTTGACAGATGATCGGCACGCGGGCCTTTCTCCAAACGATTTGTAGGCGCCTGTTTTCGGTCTACACCCACTCCTCTTGCAGAATCTCGCCCTTCAGGCTGACGACGCACTTGATCGGGACCTTGCACAACGCCTAGGCGGCGGCGATGCGGGCGAGATCCAGCAGGCTCATGCAGGCTCATTTTCGGTGCCCCGGAATGAAAAAACTGTTTCCTGCAATGTTTGGCGGACTTCCGTCAAACATTGGCGGACTTCCTGCGAAGTTCCACGGACTTCCGTGAATCTATGACGGACTTCCTGCACACTTCTACGGAAGTCCTGTAAAGTTTGCAGGGTTGCCGCCAAAGGTTAGCGGACTTCCGTGAAATATTGGCGGACTTCCGTCGAAACTTGCTGGACTTCCGTCGAACTTTGACGGACAGTCCGCCGTGAATCAGGAAGGAGCCGGAGATGCCAAAAAAGAAGGACTTCATGCCGGGAGGCGATGCGGAGTTCCAGAGCTGGCATGACCAACACAAAAGAGGCGCGGAGGAGATCAGCGCGACGTTGGGCATTACCGCCGAAGACCTCGCCGAATTGGCTGCGGACAACGAACTGGTTCACGACAAGATCCGCATCGCCATGGAAGCCAGCGCCGCCGCCAAGGCGGCCAACGGGGAAAAAGATGATGCCTTGGCCAAGGTCAAGAGCCACGTCCGCAAGCTGGCCCGACGCGTCCGGGGCCATCGTGATTTCACCGAGGCGCTCGGCCTCCATCTCCGCATCGTCGCCGGCGAGGACAGCACCGACATGAAAGCGGCCCAACCGAAACTCCGGGGCAGAGCGTTGCCCCATTCGCAGGTCGAGATCAGCTTCGAGAAGAGCCGCAGCGAGGGTGTGGACATCTATGGCCAGCGCGAGGGCGACGCGGACTGGGTGTTTCTGGGGCGCGACACGTTCTCGCCGTATCTGGACGAGCGGCCACCGCTGGTGGCTGGCCAGCCGGAGATTCGCCACTACAAAGCCGTCTATGTGGTCAAGGACAAGCCGGTCGGCCGATTCAGCAATGAAATCTCCGTCGTCACCCTGCCATGAGCGGAACAAGTGCAGCGTGGGGAAGGGCGCAGGATGCAGTCACGTCGTTCACAGTTCATTCCATTTCCCCGGGACCGGGATGGGGTAAAAACCGTCGGCGTCCGCCTTGACCGGCGGAGGGCTGTCATCGGTGAGATTGTCAATGTTCGGACAGAATTGGAAGTTCGACGCCATCGCCTCTTCCCACGTGACGACTCGGCCCATATAGACGGCGGCGCGGCCCATGATGTCGGCCAGGTTGGACAGCGCGGCGCGTTTGGCTTCGTTGTGCGGTTTGTCATTGCGGATGGAGTCCAGCAGGTCGTCCCACTCAGCCTCCCACGGCGAGTTTGTCTCCTTCTCGGCTTTCCAAGCGATGTTGTCGCGGTCGCAACGCTGGTCTTTGTAGGTGTGAACAGTGCCTTCATGAATGTTGCCGGAGAACTGAGCGGCGCATTTGGTCCCATGCACAAAAGTGGCAAACTCGTTGTAGCAGTTGGGCAGCCAGCGGACAACATCGTACGCCTTGGTGCCGTCGGGGAACGTCCATTCGATGCTGAAGGAGTCGAGGCCCTGACCACGGTCGGTGTTGTTGACCGTGCGTCCGCCGATGCCGTGGGCGGTCACCGGATAGGCGTCCTTGAGCCAGCAGATCTCGTCAATCTGGTGGATGTTCATCTCCGCAAACAACCCGCCCGACACCCAGAAGAAGTGCGTGAAGTGGCGAACCTGCCAGTGCAGATCTATCTCGGTCTCCGGCCGTTTAGCCAGCCGGCCGCATGACTGCATTCGGTAGGCGCGGATGAGTTGAATCTGGCCCATTTCGCCGTCGCGGATGCGCTGAATGAGTTGTTGGCGGTTCCGCGAATGACGACACTGAAGGCCGGCGGCGATCTTGAGGTTCTTTTTCTCCGCGGCTTCTCCAGCCTTGATGACGCGTCGCACGCCCACCGGGTCAGCGGCAAAGGATTTCTCCATGAACACGTTGATGCCTTTCTCGACGGCGTATTCGAGTTGGCCCGGACGAAAGCCCGCGTAGCCGGTCAACATCGCCACGTCGCCCGGCTTCAGGCAATCAATCGCCTTGCGCCAGGCGTCGAAGCCCGCGAAGCGCCGATCGGGCGGCACGTCCATATTCTTGGGGTATTTCTCGCTCAGCATCTTGTGAGATCTGGTCAGCCGGTCCTCGAAGATGTCGGCCATGACCACCATTTTGACGGGACCATTGGGCGAATCGAAGGCGTTGACCGCCGCGCCGCTGCCGCGTCCGCCGCAACCGATCAAGGCCAGCCGGATGGTGTTGTTTTCCGCCGGATGCACATACGGGATGGATGCTCCAGCCAGGGCAGAAGCTGCTGTGAAGCGGGTGATGTCCTTGAGAAACTCACGCCGCGACCGATTAGAGGTGGGAGATGTGTCGTTCATGTTGAAGTAGACGTTGTGAGTTGACGTTCATTCAAGCGGGGCACAGGACTACAGGGCTGAACTAACGTTTCGAGTACCTTCGGGTTGCATTGTCAATGATCCAAGGTTAAACAAGAGGTTATAGTATGCGCCTCGCAACAATTCTCGCGTCCCACATCGTCGCTGTCACACTGATTGCCGCACCAACCGCCGAACTCCGCACGATGCCGGCAAAGCCAGGCAGCCCCGTCCAAGTCGGCAAGTGGCAGAAGAGCCTTCGCACGAAGCTCCAGAAGCTCCTCAAAACTGACGACCTCGTCGCCAGCGGAGCGAAGACCCCATTCGACCCCAAGCAAGTCAACATCTGGGACATGGGCGATTACGTCGCGAAGAAAATGACGATCCGTTCGACGCCGGGGCGATCCATCGTCATCGTCATCACATTCCCAAAGAACGGCGACAAGCTGCATCCTGCTGTTGTTTGCATCGGCGGGCATGGATCGGCCCTTTACAGCACCTACGCCAACGGGAAGCCCTTTGCGGACTGGTCGCCCAAGGGTAAGGACTCCAGCCCGATCTACAAGGGTTTCGCAGCCGAACTGGCCAGGAAGGGCTACGTCACCATCTCAACCGTGGTCAGCCAACATGAGGTTTACGAACCTGACCGCACCTTGATGGGGGAGCGCCTCTGGGACCTGATGCGTTGCGTGAGTTACCTGCGGACGCTGCCAGAAGTCAACAAATCCAGGATCGGCTGCGGCGGACTCTCGCTTGGCGGCGAGATGACCATGTGGCTGGCGGCGATGGATACACGGATTGCAGCAGCCGACAGCGCGGGCTTCTTGACCATCATGGACCAGATGGAGAAGGGCCATTGCATGTGCTGGAAGTTCGACGGCCTGCGAGAACTGGTGGACTACGCCGACATCTATGCGCTGATCGCCCCACGACCCTTGGAATGCCAGAACGGCCGCAAAGAACCGCCAGGCTCGTTCACGCCGGCGCTTGCCGAGAAGGCAATGGGCGACATCCGTCCGATCTATGCCTCGTTCAAACAACCCGGCAACGTTGGTCTGCACATCCATGATGGCGCGCACGAGATCGATCTCCCAGCGCTGCTGAGTTTCTTCGACAAACACCTGAAGCCCTAGCAGCGCAGCGCTCCGCCGCGGGGAGATTCTGCGCTTGCTCGCCGGCGGCGGCCACCTACAATGCCAATGAACACGACTGCACTGTCATCATGAACCGAAAACAAATCCTCCTGCCGGTTTTCCTCACCGTTTCCGCTGTCGCTTGGGCTGCCGGAACCGCGAAGCCAAAACTTGACCCGACACCCGGCCCGGCGCAGAAACCTTATCATCCCGCAGACGACCAGGTGGTGGAGATCACACCGCCGCCGTTCATCTGGGTGCCTGCGGAACGCGATGCGACCTACGCGCTCCAACTGTCACAGGATGAAAGTTTCGCCAAAGGCCGCACACAGACGTTCGCCGGGCTGAAACGCGCGGTGTTTGTGCCGTGCGAGACGCTGGCGGCAGGCAAGTGGTTCTGGCGCTACGGCGTCGAGACGAAGGACGGCACGGTGTTTGGCCGGTCGCGACCGTTCACGGTGCCGGCGGGGGCGCGGACGTTTCCGTTTCCTGATTTCGACCGCACGGTGAAACAGGTGCCGTGCGACAGGCCGCGGTTGTTCTTTGGCGGCGAACGGCTCGCCCAAGTGCGCGCCGCCGCGAAGGGTGAACTGAAAGACGCGGTGCGGGACTTGGTGAAGTCCTGCGAGCGCGCCATCGGCGAGAAGTTGGTGCCTGAGCCGGATTACCAGCCGAAGGAGCCGGACAAACGTGGCCCGTGGGCGATCCGAATCATGAGCACGACGCGTCCGCCGATGGACAAGATGGAAGACTGCGCGCTGGCCTACCTGTTGACCGGCGATAAACGGCTCGGCCTCGAAGCGAAGCGACGGCTGCTCTATTTCTTCTCGTGGGACCCGGAAGGCCCGACGAGTTTCTTTGCCTACGACGAACCGCCGATGTGGGTGATGATGCGCGGCTCGCGGGCCTACGACTGGACCTACGACCTGTTCACGCCGGAGGAACGGGCGAAGATCGAGCCGAACATGAAAGCGCGGGCGCTTCAATTCCTGAAACAGTTGCAACGCCTGCCGTTCGAGAACAGTCCCTACAACAGCCACGCGGGCCGGCTGCCGGGATTCCTCGGCGAGTGTGCGCTGTCGTTCATCCACGACTGGCCCGAAGCGCGCGAATGGCTGGAGTATTCGACGCTCATTTACATGACCGGCTATCCGGCATGGGGCGGCGACGACGGCGGTTGGCAGGAAGGACCGAGCTACTGGGGCGCCTACATGAACTTCGCAATCCACTTCGTCGTCGCGCTGCGACAGGCGACCGGCATTGACCTGATGCAAAAACCGTTCTTCCGCAACACGCCGTTCTTCGCGCTCTACACGGCCACGCCGTATCACGAGCAACGTCCGTTCGGCGACGGCCACGAGACTTCACCGACCGGGCTGGGGCAGATCCTCTACGCGTTCTCCTCGCTGACCCACGACCCGCACCTGCGATGGTTCGCCGACGAATGCCGCTTCAGGCCCGGCGCGGACCCGTTGAGTGTGGCCACCTACGATCCGTCGTTGAAAGCGCGCTCGCCGCTGGAGCTTCCTCAGGCGCGCGTGTTTCCCGGCGCGGGACTGGCCTCAATCCACACCGCGCTGGGCGACCGCGAGCGCGACATTGATTTCCTGATGCGGAGCAGCCCCTACGGCAGCGTCAGCCACGGACATGCCGACCAAAACGCATTCGTCATCAACGCATTTGGCCGCAGCCTCGCCATCGCGACCGGTTATTACCCGTGGTACGGATCACCGCATCACCACCAGTGGACGCGCGCGACGCGGTCGGTCAACAGCATCCTCGTGGACGGCAAGGGCCAAGTGCAGCGCAGCTACGGCGCGCACGGCAACATCACGGCGTTCGTCTCCAACGACGGCTACGACTACGCTGAAGGCGAGGCCGGACCGGCGTATGGCGACAAGTTGAAGCGATTCCACCGTCATGTCGTACACGTGCGGCCGGGCGTGTTCGTGATGTTTGACGATTTGGAGGCAGCGAAGCCTGCGACGTTCCAATGGCTGCTGCACGCCTACGAGAAGATCGGGGTGGAAGAACCGACGCGCACCCTGCACGTTCTCCGCGACCCGGCGGCGATGGAAGTGCGGTTCCTGTTGCCGTCGGCGTTGAGTTTCTCGCAAACCGACCGCTACGAGCCGGAAGTGGAGCGCATCCGGCACCCGGACGCGAAAAACACGTGGCACCTGACAGCGGGCACAACACAGCCAAGCGCGACGATGCAGTTCGTGACGGTGCTGATGCCTTACCGCATCGGCAACGAAGCGTCGCTGCCGAGAGCGGAACTCGTGCGCGGCGACAGCGCCATCGCCGTGAAGCTGACAGCACCCGACGGCTCCCAAGACATCGTCGCGTTCCGCACCGGTGCTGCGAAGACAGCAGCCTGCGCCGGCCTGCGCAGCGATGCTCGCGTATTCGCTCGCGGTGTGAGGAATGACGGTTCTGTTTCGCGTCGGCTGCTGGTCGAGGGCGCGAAGCTGGAGTAGCCCGAAAGCAACCTATTGTTGGAATTGCCGGGGCGATACGCCGTCAAAGCGTGACCCCTCTTAGCGGCATCAACGATGCCTTCCCCGCAAAACCGTACTGGTTGCGATATCAACCACAATGGTTGCAATCGCAACCACCTCGGATTAGCCGCTGATTCAGATTCGCCTGCGCATCGCCACCGAATAAGAGCGCCTATCAGAACCTCGATTCCGGTAGCCGCACCCTTCATGGGTGCGCGGGAAACGCAGGCATAAAGCCTGCGACTACAAGTTTTGTTAGGCGCTTTAAGACAGATGCCTAGCAGTGCTAGGCATCGGCAGATCACCGTCGGAAAGAAAGAGGGCAGAACATCGGCGTTGATGGTGGATGAAGTGACGAAGCCCGCGTTGCCGGAACAAAACCGGAACATGGCGCGAGGGAAAGAAAAGCAAACGCTCTTTACAGACGAGGTCAACGGTGTCGTCGCTTCCTTCGGATTGACTCTCGCGATGATCTTCCTCATACTGCCGGCGAACCACAGGAACGTGAATATGGATCACATCATCGAAGCGATCCGCAAAATCCACGCCCACAGCGTGGACTTGGCAAAGAAGGCGTAAAAGCCGCATGAGCTAGAAATGTTGAATACAAAGTTGTAACCTCAACTCACATGAACTCCACTCACCGTTCAGTTCTGTCCCTCACTCTGGCCCTAATCATTTCCCCAGCGACGCTCTTGCCAGCCCAAGCCTCGCAACGCGAGCAAGAGAATGCATGGGCGAAAGTCATCCGACTCGCGGAAACCCTCATAGGTGAAGGCGGCGTCTTCGATGCTAAAGGGGCTGAAGGAAAGATTGACGCCCTAATTGATCTGCATGCTGAGTTCTGCCGTGATGTCCTCGGCAAGCCGGTTCCCTCACAGCGGGTGGTTTTGGTCAAGCAGGGCTTCCGCATTTTCCTCAAAACCGCCACCGACCGATATGCCGGTGACAAAAGGCAAGCTACGCTACTTTTATTGCGTGACCTCGCGGCAAACCGGGCGGTCTTTGTGGAACTCCTGTCCACAGACAGTCCGGCAGAGGCAATTGAACAGCATCTCCTTGGTTACCTCGAACGAAACCAGAATCTGTCTTACAAAGAGCCTGTCCCCGTGGGAGGCCAACTTAAGGTCCCGAATACTAACACAGCCCTACGAATAGTGGCGGACGCCATGCGACTCGTTGGCGACCAGGGAACATCTGGACACTACAATCGAGCTATTGATGCGGGCGAAATTATTACGCTGAACATCCCGCTAAAGAATTTCGCCGACCATCCGTTTCGATCAACCTCGGCCATTCTCGAAACAAGCGACGTCCACGTTCGCGCGAACGTGTCGAAAGTTATCTACACCGAGCGCAGCGTTGTCGGGGGCGAAACCATAACCTTTGCACCGGGCTCTGCGATTGCACCCAGACAGAATTTCAGTTTCACCATTTCACCAAACTGCCCGGACAAGCATGAGGTGCAGTTCAGCTTGCATGTCGGCGACTCGGACTATGGGGAGTTCAGTATCCCGTTTTCAGTCGTTGTTTACCATGTGGGACCCTTGGACTTTGGCAGCGTTAAGATTGATGATGACAGGTTTGGTGATTCCGACGGCAACATTAACGGCATCATGGAACCGCATGAGACAATCGAATACGTCCTGCCGCTTCGAAATGTTGGTGTAGTTGAAGTCACCGACATCAGCGCGACATTGTTTTGCAGCGAGCCCAAAATCCGCTTCAAGCCGGGTTACAACGAGAGCCGCTACAAGGTTGTCCCCCCGCAAGGCGAGCGATCTATTCCGGCGAGTTTCGTGTTCACATTGGAGGGTGGTGACAAGGATTTTCAGCCTCACCTTTACCTCCGGCTGCTCACGAAGGCCAATGCGCGGGGTTTTGGCTATTCATGGTTGCGCACACAGGCTCATCCCGTGGGTGTGAGCGATGAGTTGTGGGCCAAGTGCCTTGCCGAAGCAAAGAACTGGACCGAAGCATCAGACGCTAGTTTGGCGTCCTACAAGCGGTTGACCGAGGGGTTGACAGGCGGTATCGCCGAAGAGCGATTCTTCTACCGTTTGGATGACAAAACAACTTGGCCCCTGATCACACAGCTTGTAACCAAGTTGTGTAAACGCACCATAGAAGACGGCGAATTCAACAAAGCCATTGATATCGCACAAACATTTCTTCGGCCTACCGAGCGCAATCCAAGATTTGTATCCGCTATTCCTGTCGAGTTTCCCAACTTCAAAGCCGCGCTGGAAACCATCCTTCGCGAAGCAGGAGAACGCTTGGACGCCAAACAGAAGGCTGAAGCGAAAGCCAAACAGGAAGCGGAGGAGGCTCAAAGACGGGCGATGGCGGCTGAGGCGAGAGCCAAGCAGGAAGCGGAAGATGCTCAAAGACGGGCGATGGCGGCTGAGGCGAGAGCCAAGCAGGAAGCGGAAGATGCAAGAAGAAGAGCACAGGAGGAGGAAAGGCTGGCAAAACTTACAGCTCTTCGGCTTGTGATAGAATTGCGCGGACAGCTTCCTCCTATGCCTACGGAGGTCATGGCCGACGTCGATGTTTATGACATGTCTACGCTTGATGAACATAATGAGCATCCTCGACTAGGTGGTAACTGTTCTGGACAACCTACTCGGTCGAGAGAAACCAAATGCGCACCTGGGAAGAAAACAATTAAGATAGAGAGCGTCTTATCCCGTTGGTCAAACAAATATGACGCTAACGCCAAACGATTGCTGGTGGGACAAAAGATTCAAACGCACGAAATATCCATTGAGCGTGGCCAGGTGAATGAGGTAAAGATCACAGTCAGTTACCAAGGAGTAGAGACCGATATCGCAGTTGAAACCCGGTGACACCTCCCGAGTCAACTCCTCATTCTTGACGGTTGTCGTAACCGCTGCCCTGTTTCCGTTGAGTCCGTCGCTTGCTTCGGGTTGATTCCGAAAATTCCCTATCGGCCACCGCACTTGATCTCCGGCATTGCCGCTTGGCATTAGCGGCTGGGACTGGTATGTTCCAAGCATGAACTTGGACCGCATTGTGACCGATCCCAAGGTCTGCTTGGGGAAACCCACGATTCGCGGGACGCGAATCACGGTGGATTTCATCTTGCGACTGATCGGCGACGGGCTGACATCACAAGAGATCATCCGCGACTACCCGGAATTGTCCGTCGAGGACATCAAGCAGGCTGCGAAATACGCCGCGTGGCTGGCCAGTGAACAGTTGACTCCTGTCGCGTGAGAATCCTCGCCGACCAACATATCTCACCGCGCACGGTGGAGTTTCTGCGCGGTCTGGGTCACGACGCGATCCGCGTGACCGACCGGTTGCCGCGCCACGCGGCGGATGTGGACATCCTTTCAGTAGCCGCCACGGAGGATCGTGTGGTGCTGACGCAAGACTTGGATTTCACCGGCTTGGTTGCGACCGGCAAACAGCAAAAGCCATCGTTGATCATTTTGCGGCTCGGCTCGCCCAGCGTCGAACACGTCAACGGAATCTTGCGCTCAGTCCTGCCGCTTGTGGAGGAGGCGGTTCGAGCGGGAGCCATCGTCAGCGTGGACGCTGATCGCGTCCGCGTTCGGCGGTTGCCGATTCAGTAACCGATACCAGCCCCGTCGCAACCGCTGCTCCGTTTCCGTTGAGTCCGTCACTCGCTTCGGGTTGACTCTCGCAATGGTCGTGCTCATACTGCCGGCGAACCGCAGGAACACGAACATGGATCACACCATCGAAGCGATCCGAAAAATCCACACGTACAGCGCCGTGCTGATTGCAACGCTCGCATTTGCGCGCGTCCTGAATGCAAGCGAAACACTTTACAACGGCATTGTCCTGCCCGACGTGTGGCCGCCGCGCCTGGCGGATTTTCCGAATGACCCAGTCACGCCGCTTTACCTCGCGTCGCCGCCGGCGATCATTCCGATTGACGTGGGCCGGCAGTTGTTCGTGGATGACTTCCTCATCGAGAACACAACGCTGAAGCGGATGTTTCACACGGCGGAATACCACGCCGGCAATCCGATCCTGAAACCGGATCAGCCTTGGGAATCGTCAGGACGCGGTCCGGCGGTGATGCCGTTCAGTGACGGTGTGTGGTTTGACCCGAAAGACAAGCTTTTCAAGATGTGGTATTACGCGGGCCACGGTGGCGGCCAGACCTGCTACGCGACCTCGAAGGACGGCATCCATTGGGAGAAGCCAAATCTCGACGTGGTGCCGGACAGCAACATCGTCCTCAAAGGCGCACGCGATTCCGGCACCGTGTGGCTCGACCAGGGCACGACGGACCCGCAGCAGCAGTTCAAGATGGCGCTCTACACCGGCGGGATGTTCTCGCTGTACCGGTCGGCTGACGGCATCCACTGGACCAAGGCGGGCGATGGCTCGAAGACTGGCGACCGCAGCACGTTCTTCTACAACCCGTTCCGCGAGCGATGGGTGTTCAGCATTCGCAGCGGCTCGAAGCGCGGAAGGAGCCGGCACTATTGGGAAACTGCGGATTTCTTCAGCTTCACGCCGCAGGTTTCGGAAAAGAAAGAACCGGTCGTCTGGGTCGCCTCCGACAACGCCGACTGGAAACGCGATGACCTGCTCACGCAGCCGCAACTCTACAATCTCGATTGTGTGGCCTACGAGAGCGTCATGGTGGGGCTGTTCAGCGTCTGGCGCGGTGACTATCGCGGCGCAAAGCAGACGCCGAAGGCCATCGAACTCAATCAGCTCGGACGGCCAAAGCAGAACTCCGTCTGCGTCGGCTTCAGCCGCGACGGGTTTCATTGGGACCGGCCCGACCGACGGCCATTCTGCCCCGTCTCGGAAAAGATGGGCGACTGGAACTGGGGCAACGTGCAGAGTGCAGGTGGCTGCTGTTTGGTTGTCGGCGACCAGCTCTGGTTCTACGTCAGCGGCCGCGCCGGAAAGAGTTTCCCCGGCTGCAACTATAACGACGCCGGTGCAAGCACGGGCCTGGCTGTCCTGCGCCGCGACGGCTTCGCTTCGATGGACGCCGGCGACGCCGAGGCCACGCTCACGACACGGCCCGTGCAATTCCGCGGCAAATATCTTTTTGTCAACGTCAACGCCAAGGCAGGTGAACTGCGCGTCGAAGTGCTCGACCGCGACGGCAACGTGATCGAGCCGTTCACGCGCGAGAACTGCGCGTCGCTGCGTGCTGACAAGACGTTGCAAGCGGTGAAGTGGAAAGGCGCCAGCGACCTGGCAAAGCTGGCCGGCAAGCCGGTGAAGTTTCGTTTTCACGTCCGCAACGGCGCGCTTTACGCGTTCTGGGTCAGTCCGGACGCTTCCGGCGCGAGCCACGGCTACGTGGCCGCCGGTGGCCCCGGTTTCACCGGCCCTACAGACACGGCGGGCCAAGCCACCCGGCCCAAGTGAATGGCTCTTCGAGAACACGGGGCGCGCAAGATCATCGCGGAGCGCTTTGCAGTTCCGGCAGAATGATGTCCTCGATGGCGTGATGGGAAATCATGTGGCCCGGGGCGGTCTCATCAATTTCCAGACGGAAGCTGCCGCGACCCAAACCGGCCAGGGCGTTCCGCACTTGGCGCTCGTAGCCCCGCATCGCCTCGGCATAAGGCATTCCGGCTGCCTTCTCATCGTGCTGGCGCTGGCCAAAACAGCAGGTGTCCCGGCGCACGAGAATCTGCACCTGTTTGCGTCCTTTCCCGTGTGCGCCGAGGATGTACAGATCCGGGTAGCCGGCGATGGCGTAGAAAGTGGTTTCAAATTGTTCCCGGTCGCCAATGGAGCCTCCCACGCGCAGGTACAGTGGAATGGTTCCGGCCACGGGGAAGCTGCATTGGATGGTTGGATCAATCGCCGCATACACCGTGGTCGTCCATCCGCCGCCGGAAAGCCCGACCATGTGAAAGGCGCGGTACGCGGGAAAATGTCCTGCGCGGCTCTGGGTCTTGAGGTAGTTCAAGCTGGTGGCGGTGGGTTCCAGAAAAAACCTGATGGGGCTGCCAATGACATTGGTCATCTGAAACATGGCATCGTGGCCGCCGGTGCAGTCACCGGGACGCTTGTGCGGCATGAAGACTCCAAGCACCCCATAGCCTTCGCGGAGAAGCGCGGCGATGGTGCGCTGCAAGCCAAAACCCACATCCGCCGGTCCCGGATCGTCATCAAACGTGCAACCATGCCCGTGGTGTAGCACCACCAGTTCCCCGTTCGGGTGTTGCGCGATGAAGTGATACGCCAGTCCTTGCAGCCCGGGAGCCATGTTGAGCCGGAACTCGTCCACGCGCGCCAAGTCGGCAAGTTGCTTGACCGGGCTGGCGACGTTGGTCACGACCATATCCGGCAGGCGTCGCTTGGGAAATCCTTCCGCGCCCCACACGTATTTGATCAGAGCCTGCCGTTTCGCCGTCACGTCGCGCGTGGAATGAATGGTGATGACACGATCATCGAGGAGTTCCACAGCGGCGGCTTGAGACACTAACAAAACCGAGAATATCCATGCAATTAAGGTAGGGGCGACCCGCCGTGTCGCCCGCCGGTTGGCACGCCAATGACTCGGACGAGCCGGCGGCTCGTCCCTACCTATGGCCTTCACCTTCTGCATTACACCTGCTCTGGAATTTCGTAGCCCTTGCGGTAGCTCTTCTTGAGAAGTTTGTTGGCTTCTGTGTTGTCGAACTTGCCGGTCTTGGCGTCGTAACGCAGGGCCACGTTGCCCACGCGGTGCGAAATGTTGGCCATGTGCATCACCACATTGGCGTGGTGCGCAATGCCGACGTCCGCCGTGGGTGTCTTGCGACTCTTGATGCACGCCAGGAAATTCTCGTAGTGCGGTTCGTCGCATGGGCGCCCGTACATTTTGTCCACGATACCACCGCCGGGTTGTTGAACGATCCATCCGCCGCCATGCCGGCCCATTGTCATCAACAAACTGGAACCATAGAACTCGATCCGCGTGGAATTCATGGTCCAGTAGGGGAAAAGATCGTTGCGACGAATGGTGTTGGTGGTGTCTTCCATGTAGCGTTGATACCTTGTCAGATCGAACGTCATCACAAACGTACCGAAGTCCCAGTCAATAACATGCATGTCGGGTATTTCTGATTCATCACCGGGATGGCAATACTTCACACCCAGACTGCGAACGCTGGATGGCGGTGGAGGGTCACCCATCATCATCAGTGCCAGGTCAAGCTGGTGAACGCCGTTGCCAAACATGATGCCACTATTGAAGTCCCAATAATGCAGCCATCCACTGTGGACAATACGCTGGTGATAGGGTCGTGCGGGGGCCGGGCCAAGCCATTTGTCCCAATTGAAATCTTCCGGACATTTACCCGATTCGCCCAACTTGAATGGCCCGCCACTGAACATGTTGTACACCTTGACCAGACCGATCTTCCCGAGTTTGCCCGACTTGATGTACTCCAACGCGCTCAGAACATACGGCCCCGAACGGTTCTGCACGCCGGCCTGCACGATCCGATTGTACTTCCGCGCGGCTTCGATCATCTTCTGGCTTTCCCAAACACAGTGTGAATGCGGCTTCTCGACATAAACATCCTTGCCGGCCTGGCACGCAAGAACGGTTGCCAGCCCATGCCAATGGTCAGGAGTGGCAATAACAACCGCATCCACATCCTTGGCGTCGAGGACCTCTTTCATGTCCTTGACCATTTTGGGTTTGGTCTTCTGGACTTCCGAAAGAAATTTCCAACTGCCGTCCATGCGCCCCTGCTGCAGGTCACAGAAATAAGTAAACGTGGCGCCCTTCTCAACCAACCCGCGGGCAACATAACTCCCCCGGCCGCCGCAGCCAATCATCGCGAGATTCACCCGCTCGTTGGCCCCGCGGGCATTCTTGACCCCAATCGCGGTCAATGCACCCAAGCCAAGCGCCGCGCCGGCGGAATGTTGGAGAAATGTGCGTCGAGAAATAGTTTGCATTGCGTACCTCATTTCGAACTGCATCGTAGCGTCCACCTGTTCACAGTCAAGGAGGTTTGACAAACCGCGACGGCTGTGGCGAACTGGTGGCCATGCGAACCACCACATGTGTATCGGTCCTGTTGCTGGCGACGGCAGGAATCACCTTGGCAGCGGAGCCGCTCTCCGTCAGCGGCATCTACCCACACCTTGCAACCTTCAACAACGAAGCCGAGTGCGGCACTGGCGCTGTCGTGCCGTGGGCCGACCGCCTCTGGATCATCAGTTACGGGCCGCATCTGCCGAAAGGTTCCTCCGACAAACTCTACGAGATCACGCCTGACCTCCAACAGATCATCCGCCCCGAAAGCATCGGCGGCACGCCCGCCAACCGGATGATTCACCGCGAGTCGAACCAGCTCTTCATCGGGCCGTACGCGATTGACGCCCAGCGCAACGTCCGCGCCATCCCGTACTCGCAGATGTACGGACGCCACACCGGCAATGCCCGCCACCTCACCGATCCCGCCGGCAAGATTTATTACGCCACGATGGAGGAAGGATTCTACGAGGTGGACGTGAAGACGCTCGCTGTCACCGAACTGTTCGCCGACACACAGGTCAAGCAAGGCCGTCACGCGGAGATCCCCGGCACGCACGGCAAAGGTCTTTACTCCGGCCAAGGCCGGCTCATTTACGCCAACAACGGCGAGCGCGGTCTCGACTACCTGCGCCTCGATCTCCCCTCCGGCTGTCTCGCCGAGTGGGACGGCAAATCGCCCGCGTGGCGCGTCGTCCGGCGCAGCCAATTCTGCGACGTCACCGGCCCCGGCGGCATCTACGGCAACGACCACCCCGACACCGATCCCATCTGGAGCATCGGTTGGGACAACCGTTCGCTCATCCTCATGCTGCTCGACCACGGCCAATGGCACGCCTATCGTCTCCCGAAAGCCAGCCACACCTACGACGGCACGCACGGCTGGCACACTGAGTGGCCCCGCATCCGCGAGATCGGCGAGCAGGACCTCCTGATGACCATGCACGGCACGTTCTGGCGATTCCCGAAACGTTTCTCCGCAAAAAAATCTGCCGGCATCACGCCGCGTTCGACGTACCTGAAAATCATCGGCGACTTCTGCCGCTGGAACGACCGTCTCGTCTTCGGCTGCGACGACACCGCCAAGAATCAATTCTCCAACAAACACAAATCCAAGACTGGCCTCGCCACGCCCGGCCAATCACAATCCAACCTCTGGTTCGTCAAACCTGAACTCCTCGACCAGCTCGGCACCCCGCTCGGACGCGGCGGCGTTTGGGTCAACGACCCGGTCAAAGCCAACGAGCCATCTGAGCCGTTCCTCTTCGCCGGCTACGACCACCGCGGCGTGCATCTCACCGCCGATGTGCCGGTCACGTTCAGTTTCGAGGTGGACGCGAAGGGCGATGGCCAGTGGACAAAGCTGTGCGATGTCGCGGTGCGCGACTACACCTGGATCGAGTTCCCGCCGGAAGAAAAGGGCGCGTGGGTCCGCGTCCGCCTCAATCGCGATTGCGCGAAGGTCACGGCCTATTTCCAGTACGCCAACGTTCCCCGGAACAAAACCGGAACACAGGATATCTTCGACGGCATCGCCAAGCCGGGCGGCCGGAACACTTCTCAGGCATTGCTTCACTGCCGCACCGAAAACAAACGCACGCTCGCTGTTGCCGCCGACGCCGGTTACTACGAACTCGACGCCGAGTTGAAGCTGCGCCGCGTGGACAACGCCGCGACGGAAGCGACGGTTCGGCAAAAAGTCGCCATCACACCGAACGTCCTCGCGCAAGATGCTGCCTCCGTGATCTTCGTGGACGACAACGGCAATCGTTGGCGCCTGCCAAAGGGCGAACTCGGCGACGAACGCGTGGACCGCGAAGTCGTCACCGAACGCGACCTCGTCAATGTCGCCGGCACCTTCTACGAACTTCCCGCCAACATCTCCGGCGGTTTTCCACGGATCCGCCCCATCGTCACCCACAACCGCCGTATCAAGGATTACTGTTCGTATCGCGGTCTGCTCTTCATCTCTGGAATTTCCGGTGACGGCCCGCGTATCATCCGCAGCGACGACGGCAAAGCTGCGCTCTGGGTCGGCGCGCTCGACGATCTCTGGCAGTTCGGTAAACCGCGCGGCGTCGGTGGCCCGTGGAAAGACTCCGCCGTCAAAGCTGGCGAACCGAGCGACCCGTACCTGATGACCGGCTTCGACAAAAAATCGCTGACGTTGTCGGCAGACAGCGCCGCCAAGGTTCGCGTCGAAGTTGACATCACCGGCACTGGTCTCTGGCGGACGTGGCAGACGTTGGAAGTCGCTCCCGGCAAAGCGACGAAATACCGGTTCCCTGATGCGTTCAACGCCTACTGGGTGCGTGTTGCCGCCGACCACGATTGCACGGCGTCGGCGGTCTTCCAGTACGAGTAGCAGTTTGGCGTGGTGTGCGCCGACATGATGTGATAGGTTTCACCGCGGAAAACGAACTTGTGGGCAAAATTCATCGTGGCGCCTCCGGAAACTGGTTTTCTGTTGCAGGCCGCTTCTGCGAAGCGGCGAAATCCTTCAGGAATTCGCCGACTCGCAGAGTCGGCCTGCTATGGTGATTGTCAAGCTACCGGAGAGCAGATTTGGATTAGCGCATTGGTTGTTTCCCTTGGTTTGGGTTTTGCCGTG